>Ga0129312_1000453_pt1 | contig 35655 bp, 36 predicted proteins | sample O827metagenome_FD_94434 | JGI IMG/M metagenome (GOLD analysis project Ga0129312, IMG submission 94434) | Orangutan group fecal microbial communities from Wisconsin, USA - O827 metagenome | ecosystem: Host-associated > Mammals > Digestive system > Large intestine > Fecal | place: USA: Wisconsin... | reverse complement strand
TACACGACGTTGCGGGAGGGTGCTCTGGATTTTTTCTTTCTGTAGACTAATGACAGTATACAGGTCAATCCAGAGACACGCAAGGAAATCAGTTATTGGTCAGGTTGAGAAGTCAGCAACAGCATTACTTCAGCCATAAAAATAGCGCATATATATGCCGTTATACAGTAAATATAATTAGATTGATAAATTACCCCTATATGCTTCAGCAAAGAATTTGTTAGGCCATGATAGAGATATAATTCAAATGAAATCGAAGCCACTCTTTTCCAAATGTCACCTTTCACCTCAACCCTTGTACTGATTAACGCTATTAACAAACAAACCGCCATGCTCCCAATCCAATATAAAAGCAACAGCCCCATTTTATTGTTCAAATACGATGTAGCAACAAAAGTTATTGCTAAGATGCAGCCTAAGAAAGCCAAAATCTTCGTATTCTTTTCCATACAGCATATTTTATCTTTATGTTGGCATATCAACGCCCCAATTAAAAATGCGTGTGATGTGTTAATCCAGTTCATAGGCCATTTTGCAATGAAACAAGCCAATAGATTTAAGGCATGTAATCCCCATGCGACAATCCACGGATTTAACTTTTTTTGCCGAAAAGCAATACAAAATTCGATATAATAAATAAATACTGCTATAATATACCACGAATATTTTGCAACAGGGCTACCAACAATAAAGCTCTGTAAGCATTCTACAAAGCTTGCGCCAGTAGCTATTTCCGCCACCGAATATAAGATTATTGCAACCAAATATGGAAGCAATATTTTCTTTGTCTTTCTTAAAGCAAATCCATTCAGATAATCTTCCTTTTTCAAGTAACCATACATGGTTCCCCAACCGGAAATAAAGAAAAAAGCTGATACACAAACAAATCCTATATTTCTAAATATGGGTTCCAATAAAATCGGATTTTTCACACTTGCCGCCAAGTGATTACATATAATCATCATTGACAAATATCCTTTTAGACTATCTGAAAAGGATTTATCAAATGGCTGCCCCCCCCGATTATTTTTACTCTTAATCCAAACAACACCGTGATTGTAAAGGAAATCAATAGTAAAGCATACATTCTATTTACTCCTTCTTATAATCTTATAATATACTCTCCATATCATGGCTCCAATCAACCCACCCAATGTATTAAAAAACATATCTGAAAGCTGAAATTTTCCCAATCTTAAAAGAAGTTGAGTCGTTTCAATGCTTAATGAGCAAATGAAACCTATCAGTGTCAATCTGCTTATTGACTTCCATAAATCATGTTCTCTACCCTTTAATACATTTGGAAAAGCTACTGGTAACATAGCAATCAAAGGAACAAATAGAACTATATTTTCAAAAAGGTCAAAATTAAATGATCCGTCACTTGTATAAAGTCCCCAGTTTCCAATGGGATTTGTCAATGGATATACCCATCCGGTTCTTCCCAAGATTGTTCTATCAGCAATCATAAAGCATACAAATACAAATATACACTTTATTCTGAACTCTTTATGCTGTACTAATTCATCCTTAACCTTGGAAAAAGTATTTTTTAAGCCATGATCTTTCACATATAAATATGCTATTGCAAACAGCCCGGTAAAAATCAATGAAGCTAATGCATAGTCACTTACAGTACCCAAACAATCTCTAAAAACTATTACTATGCCATCCATCTTTTTTCTCCCGCTTGATTATCTTCCCCTCTTCACCTTACCTTTTATCATTCCCCTTAAATACCCCATCATAAAAGTCGTTTCTTCACGCATCAGGGCAAATGCCAAAGCGCAAACAACTGCCAAGTATATTATGCACCCTTCAACTGCCGGTAAAAATACTCCGCAAATTATATAAGTTGGTAATGCGATTACAAGAATCAGAAGTTCTTTCCATGTTGGAATCAACTCTTTAACGGAGAAGCTACAAATCACATACCAGCATATCACGGACAACAATGTTGCGCCTGCAATCGCCTCATTCGTCTTAAACATGAAATATCCTACGGCATTAAAGATGATACCTACAACTATAATTACAACCAACTGTAAAAAATACAGATTTTGCTGTTTTCTAGCCTTATAAACATTAACATAAATGCCTTTTATTACCATGTATAGAACTTCTGTTGAGAACAAGATAAACAAAACATTTTTTGATGCCAGATATTTTGTCAAATAGACCTCCAAAATAAATCTGGCCGGAAATGCACTTGCCACAAGAAACAATGCTGCAAGCAAGCATACATTTTTGATTCGTCGAATCTTTTCAAAGTCTTTCGTGACGCAAATATAGTTGTACATTGTTGTCACAATCGGGGTAATGAAAATGTTAATGAGATTTTCAACACTAACAACAAAGGAATAGTATGCAAAATTCTGAACAGACATCAATGCTTTAACAAACCAACGATCTATACTCGTCATTAGTATAGAAGAAAAATTGCCAAGCATCAAAACGAATCCAGACTTGATATTTTCAACCAAGTTCTGAATTGATAAAGAAAAGCCAAGCCGAAATCCATACTGATTTCTTATCTTATTTTCCATAAGAAACCATACAATGAATGTGACAAGAACCATCCAGCCAATATACAACAATGAATCATCTGTTCCAATGACCAGCAACAAAATCATAGAACCGATAAAATTCAAAATAGAAGTATAATTCAGGATTCTACTATATACCTTAAATTCACCCGTAGCTTGAAAAATGTTTTTATACGTAGCTACAACATTTACAGGAATTATACTAATCGCCGTAATCAACAATACTTTATCATGCAAAATTCCTGCAACAGTAATTGCAAGTGCTGTTACAATTCCTTGAAACAAGATCAAGTTGGATCTGCATACTGTCAGCTCTTTGCGTCCAATATCAGAAAACCTTTTACCACCATATAACAGATAAAGACCATCCGAGTAGCCTAACACAGCCACTCCTATATAACCAGCATATAATTGATATGTCTTAATATCTGCATAAGACTCTACCGATAAATACTTCGGAAGAATAAAGCCATTTACCAAACTTATTACCAAGTTGAGCAAGTTTGCAATAAAAACAAGCATTATTCCCTTTTTCAGATTGTCTTTTACATTGCCATCATTCTTCGCCAAAATTACTCAATCCTCCTGTATGCTCTTTACTTGTTCAAGCACTTGCTCAACATTCGCTTCATCAATGTGTGTATATAGCACATCCATTTTCGCTTTTACTTTTTCCCATTGAATTGACTTCGGATCAAAGTTCAACAGCTTTTCAATAACTTCTGGTTTGAAGCGATACTTAACGATCCTTCCGCCTGCAAAAATAGCATATGGAGGCACATTTCCAGACACGACACTTCCGGCACCTATAACAGCTCCCTGTCCAATATGCGCGCCAGACAAAATCACACAATTACATCCGATCCACACATCATCACCTATCACAATCGGCCCTTTTGTTATTGCTTCTTGTATCTCATTTTTCGTGATTCTATTTTTGAACGGATATGTCATCAGCGTTTTATAGTCATGTTCACCGCCCAACATAAACCATGTGTTATCGGCAATACTACAATAAGCACCAATCGAAAGATGTTCTTCCGGCTGATTATAGCAGTGAACATTCAAAGTTCCATATGTATGCTTTCCAATCGACACTTTATCTGCCGGAAATATATTGCCCGCTTTTGTAGAGTTATCTGTATTTTGCTTTCTCCATTTGTCTTGAAAAGCTACCGTTTCAATATACTTTTTGGCATTTTTAATAAGTTGCTTTAATACCATATTCACACCTTCATTTTTAATCCATCACAAATACCGCGCCATCTCTGTTTCAACTTTTTTAGCTTTTGCTTCTCGTATAATATAGTTGCCATCTCTGCAAGGATTTCTTTTCCCAGCATATGCTTCATACTAACATCGGAATACTTTCTGGCAAGATAAATATTATTTCTTGCTATATAGTAGCATCGAAATGGAGAATGATTATAAATTATATATGGCTTTCCAAAAAGCTTTACATTCCTTCCATTTCCAACTTCCTGTAAAAGACCGTCATAATTTACACGATAGATTTTGAAACCATGATGTCTAAGATTGATACATATATCAAAATCAACCCCATCAATAAACATTTTCTCATCGAATCCATCGCTTGATTCATAGGCAGCCACATTGACGAAAGAAGCAGCAGTTATACATTTTTCAATTTCGCTTACCGATTCTTCATTTTGAATCCCGTAGTTAGCTTTGAAATTTCGATCCGTAATCTTACAAGTCAGCATTCCGGCTGATGGAAAACCAATATATTTTTCATACTCTTTGATCAATCCAGGTCTGCAAACAGAATCCTGATCCAAAGTCAAAACCCAATCAACCTGATGCTGAGATGCATATTTCATAATCTGCGCAAGTGCTGTTGCAATTCCCAAATTGGAACTGTTCTTTAGAAAGCTGATCTTTTCATGCTTGCCAAATTGTTTCTCTACCTCTTCTAAATTATTGCTATTATTATCAACTAAAAGGACTTCATCCACTTGCGTAATAACAGCACCAATGTTCTCGTTCAATCTTTCCAAATCAGGATTAAACAGAACAATTCCTGCCATGGTTCTCATTTTCCAGATTTAACCTCCTGCTTTTGGTCTGGTATATAATTAGACAAATAGTTAGAATACAAGATATAAAAGGGTAGGAAACCAATAAACCGAAACTCAAATAGAATTGGGTATCCTATTTCAAACAGAAGGACTGCTGCCAAAATTGCGATTGCAGCTTTTTTCATTTTGGAATTTTTCCATGTAAATGTAATAAATGCACCATAAAATATTACTACAAATACAATTCCACCACGAAGCAAATTAACAATATATCCACAGTCTGTCATCCATAGGGAACTGCTATTGGCTAATCCGACCGGCAAGATATTATTTTTCAAAAACTCAAAATTTTGCAAGAAAGCACTTGTACCAGTAAATCTTCCAGCCAAGCCATTTACATCACTATCTGTGATCTGTGTGATATAATCGGTATTAAATAACACAACAACTATCATCAGTATCACTAACGTCATTTTGAATACATATGTATTAAATGAATCGCTCCCCTTATTATTAAGTAATAGTAACACAACAGCTAATCCCAAAACAGCTAATGCTGTAAAGCTTTTCAAATTTATAATCAGCACAACAAATCCTGCTATTAAAATATAATTTATAATCGACTTCTTCTTTTGATTTCTAAAATACAGTAACGTCGCCATAAGATAGTACATAACCGCCGAAATAGAGTGCTGCACAAAAGTTCCTACCGGTTTTCCTCTCTGTGTTGCGACATATGTTCCGTATTCCCGATGTTGTGTAAAATAAGAGTTCAAAAAGTCCTTGAATTGTTGATTTCCACCTATTACTAAAAAACCAGCAACTATAAATATTATGCAAACCATCATAAAAACTTTATCATAAATTTCTGGCATCTCATAATTTTCTAGCTGAAGCGATAAAATCAAAACCAGGCATAAATAAAGCCGGACATTCCCATATTCCGCTACGAATCCAGACTTGAGTGAAACTGTCAACCAAGTACACACTAACAAAACACCTACTGCAAATATTAGCCACCCCATTGTCTTCAAGCTCTTTCTGTGTACTGGTATTGCTAATATGAAAAAGACCACGAGGGTAATCATGTAGTACAGTGTTGTCCATGATGTCATAATTTGAGTATTAGATATTGATGTCGGCAAAAACAACATCGCCAGCATCCATATAATCGCTATATTAATTTTAATGTTAGCTATTCTTATTTTCATGTCGTATCCTTTTCCTGACCTTTGATTGTTTACCGATTATTACCGGGCAACAATAAGAAATCACAAAATTTCCAATCAAACACAATCCCATTGTTATAATCGCAATCATGCAAGCCGCTATGAAGCTAATCAAGTTATCAATAGTAACAAATCTACTGTTTCCCAATACCGTCGTAACTAGCATAATCGGGAATTTATGTAGCACAAGAATACTCAATGTATTTTTCCCCACATACTCCAACACCTTATTATGCTTTATATACATTGCAATTCTAATCCACACAAAGCAATTACAAAGCGAAACAGCATAATACAAAAGGAAATTTCCATAACTATCATTCCGAACTCCGACAATATGATTTAATTGAGATCCATATATACCCATCAGCAGAAATGCACCGGTCAACAATACAGACACCACTCTTGGTGTGTTTCCTTCCTGTTCTGAATAATTCAAAATCCCATTTTCTTGCACTTGTACACCAAGCAAATAAAAAACAGCCATTTGAATCGCAGTTTCTATATGCCACGGCAAATATATATGCGACATATATTTAGTATAAAATCCGCCAATTAATATAAGTACAGCAATGCACAGCCCTCTGAATATATTCTTATATTGAACCTTTTGTAGAAATCTCTCAATACCATAGACTATTACTGAAGTAGAAAATAGACATGGTAAAAACCACAATGGCAGATTATATTTCATGAGACTGGGCTTTGAATTACCATAGAGCATAACTCTTATATTAAACAAAATATCCGTATTAATTCCTTTTGTTATGCTTGGTATAATATGCCCAGCTATTGCAAATATCATAATACTCATGATTGAAAACACAAAATATGGCACAACTATGGTCTTTACTTTTTTCTCTACAAATCGCTTAAAGTCCTCATGTCCATTGAAGCATATACCAGAAATCAAGAAAAAGAATGGTACATGGAATGAAAAAATATATTTACGCACTAATCCATCTTCTGGGATATGTCCAAGGACAATAAAGAAAATGCCTATTGCTCTAGCAATATCAATCCACGCCACTCTTTTTTTCATCAAATTACCATCCTCATTTCTATTTTTATGATAAGCTACTACCTACTTGTTGGAACTTCCTGCAATATATCCTTGTATCACAGCTTGCAGCACTTTTGGATTAAAGCCACTTCTTATAAAATTTGACAATCCGTTTTTTATAGCAAATTTTTTTGAAAATTCATAACATGGGTAATTTTCGTATTTTTTTGAAAGGTAAACAATATTTCTTGTGGCGTAATATGCTCTAAATGGGCTTACTTTTCTTTTATATGATAGAGCTGCAATGGTCTTGCTGTGGAAAATCACTGCTAATTTTTTATAAACCTTTGCCAACCGAGATGGCTGAAGTGTTCCCAGCTCGTGATCCATTAACATTTCATTCAATCGCAAAATCTTATATCCATTCAATATAACTCTTTTGCAATATTCATTGTCAACTAGTCCAACAAATAAGAACTCATCGTATTTTCCAATTTGTTTCCAAACCTTTAGATTGACAAAGCTCCCTGATGTTATGCAAAAATCCACATAGGAGGTTTTATCTTTACTCGTGGCATCTATTTGCGGTCGGCGTTTATCATACATTACCGGGCAAATAATTCCTATATCATCTGCAATAAAGGTTTTGCAGGTTTCTATAAAATTATCTGGAATTACTGAATCATGGTCTAGTGTCAAGAACCATTCAACATTTTCTTCATTAGCAATATCCGACAATTCATTCAATGCTCCAGCCACACCTTTATTCGTGTCTGACTTTATAACACGAACATTTTGAAATGCGGATGCCACTTGTTCAATTTTTTCAATATTTTTAGATGCATTATCATATATCAAAACAAAGTCAACTTGTTTTGATGCAGCCATCAAATTTTCCTGTAAACGTTCAATCTCTGGATTATATGTAACAATTCCCGCCGCTGTTTTGACTTTGCTACTTGTTTCTTTCTTCATAAAACTATTTTGCTCCATAAGTTTTCTTCTGAGCCATTCTCAGTTTCCCCAACATTTCAAGGATAAAGTATAATCTTTTTTTTGCACAGAAAATGACAACCTTTCTCTGCGTTGAAAGTGTCCTGTTTTCATAATTGCAAAACGCCTTTTTAATGGTTGGCGTATCAAGGAATTTGTCAAACTGCTTTTTCCGAGTAGCATAAGGTTCCTGGTTTGCAGGATTAAAATATCCACTGATTGCTGTTGCTACCACAAGATACATAATTCTATTATTCAACCATTTTTTTAGTTCTTCTTTGTTTGGGTATGCTTCAATCTCATTGCTAATCTTCTCAATGCATCCCAATACATATGCGTTGTTCTTTTCTCCTCGTACATTAGAAATAGATTGAGGATTATAGGTATAATGATACCACCATTCTTCCAAAAACAGGATTTTGCTTGCGGCTCCAAACAAGCGCACACAAAATTCTATTCCTTCCCACCCTTGCCGGAGGTTTCCGTCATGGCTTACATTGTTTTTTACTAAAAAGTCTCGTTTAATCAATTTTGCATAAGCTGTCGAAATATGGCTATCAAAATTCAGTGCCATCTCTTGGAAGTAAGCACATTCCGTTCCTTCATATACTTTTCCATTTTGAAAATACTTTCCGTATTCATAGTTTTGGCTTTTGTTTTTGTAATCCTTCGCATATCCCCAGCACACAATATCCACTTGTGTTTTTTCTCCAGCAGATACAGCCTTTTCACAGGCCATGCGATCCAGCCAATCATCGCCGTCTACAAATGTAATCCACTCGCCTTTCGCAGCCTCAACTCCTGTATTGCGTGCCGCTGCCAATCCACCATTTTCTTTATGAATTACAACAATTCTTGCATCTTGACTTTTGTAAGAATCACAAATAGCACCACAATTATCTGGAGAGCCATCATCAACAAGAATAATCTCTATATCATTTAGAGACTGCTGTTGCAAACTCTCAATACATTTTCGCATATACTGTTCTGGAACTTTATATATCGGAACGATAATACTAACTTTTGGATTCATTTATTTTTTGCCTTTCTTCTTGATTTTTCTAAGGCCATATTTCACATTATTATAAATGCCCGTTTTAGCCAAGACAACTCGCATCAGATGCTTCAAATTATTTTTCTCTCGAATTGGAAAGTATTTATCAAACAATGCTTTCCCATCCATCGTTTCCGAATCCTTCATAAATTCGGTTCTTCTTTTGTTTGGTGTTGGTGAATCCACCATTTCTTTTACATCCTTGACTATCTCATCAACCGAAACGTCAACCGTCTCCGCATATTTTTTTGACTCAGTTAGCAATTCTTGACCTTTAGTGGAATGTACTAATATTCTCGTAACACCTGTCCCATCGTCCCACTCCGGGAAAAAATCGTGTACATTAAAACAGTCCCACATTGTTATATCACTGTAACGATATTGTGTTCTAAATACACACTGATGGCAACTCGGTCTATCGCACATTTCTGAGAAAAAAGCTCTCAACCACGGATCAGATTCAACACCTCTATGATATTTGCTTTCTTTATTTTTTAATTTTACATTAAGTGTAGAATATGAATATCCATAATATTTATCTCGGAATCTAACCCCTACCAGTTCATCATTAAAACTTTTTACCAGATAGTCCTTATATTTTTCAAATATGCCGGGAGACGGAACCGCCCTGCATACAGTGTCAATAAGATAAAGAGATTTATAATCCTTTTTCAAGTATGATCTCAAGCCTTCAATTTGACACGGTGTTCCGCTAAAGCAAACAATTTTTCCATCTTCTAATAATTTTTTTATTGAATCATAGATTCCATGTAAGTTGCTTTGTACATATTTGCTATTCCGAAAACGTCCTAAATCATTTTTTGAATCAACAATGATATGCTTAACTTTTAACTGCTCGTCAAGAGTGGCACCTACAATATACCCACCTTTATCAATTATTGTTTCAGCAAATGCAGTAAAAGCACCTCCACTTGTTGAATCCACTCTTATTTTTTTGTCTTTATGCCTTATAAGGTATCCTCTTTGTTCAAAAGGCGCTTTCTCTATTTTATTGGTGATGGGACACACTCTATCACACAAGTTACAATGGATGCAACCCTTTTCTTCAACATGAGGATAAAGGAATCCCTCTTCATCACTTTGCATTGAAATGCAATTCTTCGGACAAACTGCTTCGCAAGCAGCACATCCGCAGCATTTTGCTTTATTGTCAATATCAATCATAACAGCCGTACTCTCTCCTTTATCCTTCACTTTGAAAATCAACGCTTACCTTCTTTCAGAATTATACCTTCATACTAATATTTTCAATTTTTATTTGCTACGCTTGTATTAAGGAGTGCATTCTTGAGGTATTGCAAGGATTTTTCTCTAATTGCTATTAAATTATTTTGCACATTATCATAGTCGATACGATAATTCATACAATCCTCGATTTTCTCATCTCCAATTAAAATTGGATTCTTAATACCTAAAACATGAAAAAGCGTATCTAATCGACTATTCGTAGAAACTTTTGTTTCTTTAGTAAATCTTCTAAAAGTAAAGAAATTTCGTTTATATAAAATCGAAAATACCGAGCAGTGGAAAGAATCTGTGCAAACATATTTTGCATTACGAATCAAATTCACAAATTGTCCAGGGTTCACATCATAAAGTTCTTTATCAGCATATCCTTCATCACACTTTTTATACTCTGGAAGATGCGGTAATGCGATAATCTTCATTCCGGTCTTGTCTTTTAATTTTCTAGCAAATTCACGCTGTTTCGGATTGTTGCCCAGAAAATAGCAAAATATATAATCGCCAGTTTCAACCGCTTTTTCCGGCTGTATCTCCATCCACTGTTCCGCAGAAAATAAAAGAGTAGGATCACATACTACTGGAACATCTCTTCCTGCAAGGCTCTTGACCAGTTTTTGACCTGATTCCTCTCTCACACTAATATAGCGAATGTGATTCAAAAAGCTTTTGGCTTTTTCCTGTACATCTTTAGGAAGTTCTGACTGTCCAAAACTTGTTGCATATGCAATCGTATTAACACAATCCGGAACAAAACTCAAGGTATAATAATCAGCAGCGATGTTAGCCGGCAACCATAACTGGTCACTACCAACTAATACCGTATGGTAATTATCTGCACATTTGCGTTTCAAATCTTCCTTGGATTCGTATTTGTAAGACACCTTAAACCATGTATTTTTGAATTTTTCAAAGCTTCTGTGGCGAATTTTGGAATTCTCCACAAATTCTTTGCTTCCCATTTTTACACGTATTTTATTGAACGCTTTTCCGATTTTGTAGAAAAGAATATCTGATGTAAGTGCCGCTTTTGCAAAATATGCTGCTTTCGCCTTGTTAATTTCCGGTTTCAATCCATCAATATTTATATTCTCATTCTCGTAGCCTAAATCATCAAGAATTTTCTGTGTAGCATATGCTTGTAGCATACTTCCATAGTTTTCTTGAAAGTAGCACGATACGATGCCAACCTTTTTCATTACATTTTTCTCCCAACAAGTCCTAAGTAATATTTTTCCAAATCTCTAGCTGCACTTTTTATCTCATATCCAGCTCTTTGTAAATCATCATGTCTGCTTTTATGAACATATCCATCTTTATATTTTAGAATAGAATCCGCCCAAAAATCCGCGCTTTTATTAAGTGAAATAAAATCCACCAATTCTGTCATTTTGACTTCATTTGGAACAACATCTGAAGCTATACTCCGAAGTCCTACTGCTTGAGCTTCTGTTATTACATTTCCCAAGCCCTCGTACAAAGACGGAAAAAGGAATATATCCATTCCCTGCATTAACTCATTCATGTCAAAGCGAACGCCCAAAAACTGAACAGAATCCGTTAGACCCAATTCTTCAACTTGCGTTTTAACCTCATCCATTAAATGCCCATCTCCAGCAAAAGCCAATAATGCCTCCGGACATTTTTCATGGATTTTAGCAAAGATTTCCACCATAAATTTGTGATTCTTTTGTTCTGTAAAACGTCCAGCGTGTCCAATTACAAATTTTCCATCCCAGCCCATTTTACTTCTTACAGTTTGACGAGTCTCATCTGAGTAATTAAAACTCGACAAATCTATTGCATTATGAATTATTTTGATTTTTCCATTTTTTAACGCACGTTTTCCAAAGCACCATTTTCCTGCATACTCAGAACACGCCGCATAGTTTGTAGCCAACATTCCAGCAGAAGGGCGCACCAGATATTTCACTATGGATTTTTTGGGTTCATATTTCATATTAGCAGTCGAATGATTTGCTGCAATTCTTATTTTGGCTCCTCCTAAATAAGCTCCGAGTAGAGGAAAAAAATTCAAAGCATTTAATTGTGCGTGTACAATATCATACTTTCCATCTTTTACCACATCTCGAATTTCACGAATACTGCCGACTAAATTTTCTGTATAATCAACAACATTAATTACTTTATCACCGTTTGCTTCTAATTCCTTTGAGAATCTCGGCAAACTGGGACCGTAAAAAAGAAAATCCATACCTACAAGATCGTGGTTGAGGTTTTTATAATAGTTTAATGCAATCGTTTCTGTTCCTCCAGTTTTACATTCTCCAATTATTCTCAACACTTTAACTGCTTTTTCCATATCCTCATCCCTCAATCACTTATTATCCTATATTCTCAAAACTTAAAAGTATCCTTCAGTCCCAGCCACTTCTGGTCTTTATCACTCAGATTCAGCGCAGTACCATCTTCCAGCTCATAGCCTTCTGCACTTGCACTGCCCTTGTATTCGCCCTTTAACTGCGGCCACTCAATGCCGATTTCCGGGTCATTCCAAGCCATGCCGCCTTCATCATTCGGATGCCAGAAATCGTTGACCTTATAACAGAACTCGGCCTCATCACTCAGTACCAGGAAGCCGTGTGCAAAGCCCTCCGGGATAAGGAACTGCTTTTTATTTTCAGCAGACAACGTTACACCATACCACTTGCCATAGGTTTCCGAATTGCTTCTCAGGTCAACTGCAACATCAAACACCGTGCCGCGCACTGCACGAACCAATTTGCACTGCGGATACTGCTTCTGGAAATGCAGGCCACGCAACACACCCTTTGTGGACATAGACTGATTATCCTGAACAAAGTGAACGTCAATGCCTGCTTCCTTCATATCCTTTTCGTTATAGGTTTCCATAAAATAGCCACGCGCATCGCCATGAACCGCAGGCTCGATTACACAAAGTCCTTCGATGCCGCCTACATTTTTCTCAACTTTAATCTGTCCCATTTTCTTTACTCCTCGATTTCTTTCAGGTAACGGCTCAGTGCATCCTGCCAGGTAGGAAGCGGATTAAATCCAGCTTCCACCAGCTTGCTCTTGTCCAAACGGCTGTTGAACGGACGAGCTGCCTTGCTCAGACCGTATTCTGCCGTAGTAACAGGAAGCACTTCCGTCTTATATCCAGCCTGTCGATAGATTTCCTTCGTAAAATCGTACCAACTGATATAGCCGCCCTCATTGGTTGCATGGTAATAGCCGTATTTTTCGGTTTCGTTCATATCGACCAGCAACCGAGCCAAATCGTATGTATAAGTAGGTGTACCGATCTGGTCATTGACCACACGAACCGTGTCATGAGTTTTTCCGACATTCAGCATGGTTTTAATAAAGTTCTTGCCATTCAAACCGAATACCCATGCGATACGGACAATAAAATACTTTTCGAGTGTCTGGCTGACAGCCAGCTCACCTTCCAGTTTGGTCTGACCATATACATTCAAAGGCTTATAATCCTTGCAGTCCGGCTTCCAGGGTTCCGTACCCTGACCATCGAACACATAATCTGTGCTGATATAAGTCATCTTGCAGTCGAGTTTCTTGCAGACATCTGCAATATTCTGTGTGCCGCCTGCATTGATGGCACGAACCTTTGCTACTTTATTGTCATCCTCTGCCATATCCACGGCAGTCCATGCCGCACAGTGGATCACTGCGTCCGGATTTACTTCCGTAATGACTTTCTCCACTGCGTCTTTATCCGTAATATCCAGTGCAACATACGGTGCTTTTGTTACTGCGGAACCGTCTGCCACACCACTGTAATTTTCCTGAATATCAGAGCCTACACCTTCATGACCGCGCTTCAGCAGTTCATTCATCACATCATGTCCAAGCTGACCGCCAACGCCTGTTACAAAAAACTTCATACCGATTTCCTCCCCAGACTTTTAGCGATTGCTGTACATTTTCTCGTAGTAATTCTGATACTCTCCAGAGATAATGGTTTCCCACCACTCACGGTTATCGAGATACCACTGGATGGTTTTCTTGATACCATCCTCAAATTTGGTTTCCGGCAGCCAGCCCAGTTCGTTGTGAATCTTGGTCGGGTCGATTGCATAACGCATATCATGACCCTTACGATCACCAACATGGGTAATCAGACTTTCCGGCTTGCCCAGTTCTTTGCAGATAATCTTCACGATTTCAATATTCTGCTTCTCATTGTGACCACCAACGTTATAAACTTCACCCACACGACCTTTGTGGATAATCAGGTCAATGGCTTTGCAGTGATCTTCCACATACAGCCAGTCACGGACATTCAGACCTTCACCATAAACAGGCAGCGGCTTGTCTGCCAGTGCATTAGCAATCATCAGCGGGATCAGCTTCTCCGGGAAGTGATACGGGCCATAGTTGTTGGAACAACGGGAAATCGTCACAGGCAGACCATAGGTACGATGATAAGCCAGAACCAGCAGGTCAGCAGCAGCCTTGGAACTGCTGTACGGAGAACTGGTATGAATCGGAGTTTCTTCTGTGAAAAACAGGTCAGGACGATCCAGCGGAAGGTCACCATAAACCTCATCGGTAGAAACCTGATGATAACGCTGGATACCGTACTTGCGGCAGGCGTCCATCAGCACAGAAGTGCCGATGATATTGGTCTGGAGGAAGATGCCCGGATCTTCAATGGAACGGTCAACATGAGATTCTGCCGCAAAGTTGACCACAATATCCGGATGTTCTTCCTCAAACAGTTTATTGACAGCTTCGCGGTCACAGATGTCTGCTTTCACGAAGCGGAAATTCGGGTTGTCCATAACAGGTGCCAACGTGGACAGGTTTCCTGCGTAGGTCAATTTATCCAGGCAGATGATCCGGTAATCCGGATACTTCTTCAGCATATGGAAAATAAAGTTACTACCAATAAATCCAGCACCACCAGTTACAATAATATTCATGATTGATCTCCTCTACTTATGTGTGTTCTAGTGTTTCCTCTATCTCTTAATACAGATGCTCCTGATACTTTCCGTCCATAACATCTTTCAGATACTGACCGTACTGATTCTTCTTCATGACTTCATATACTTCCATCAGTTCATCTTTGCTGATCCAGCCGTTCAGATATGCAATTTCTTCCAGGCAGGCAATCTTACGATGCTGATGCTGCTCCACGGTCTTTACGAAATTAGTTGCATCCACCAGGCTCTCATGTGTACCAGTGTCCAGCCAGGTAAAGCCCTGTCCGAGCAGTTCCACATTCAGAGAACCATCTTCCAGATAAATGCGGTTCAAGTCCGTAATTTCCAGCTCGCCACGGGCAGACGGCTTCAGATTCTTTGCAAACTCGACTACACGGTTATCATAGAAATAAAGTCCTGTTACGCAGTAATTGCTCTTCGGATGCTCCGGCTTTTCCTCGATAGAAACAGCCTTGCCGTTCTTATCAAACTCCACAATGCCAAAACGCTCCGGATCATCGACATAGTAGCCAAACACCGTTGCACCCTTGCCGTTTTCGGCGTTCTGAACTGCTGCCTGCAAACGCTTTTTCAGTCCATGGCCAGCAAAGATGTTGTCACCCAGCACCATGGCCACAGAGTCATTGCCGATAAAGTCAGCACCAATAATAAATGCCTGTGCCAGTCCATCCGGAGAAGGCTGAACAGCATAGGTCAGGTTCACGCCAAACTGGTGACCATCACCGAGAAGATTCTCAAAGCGAGGAGTATCCTGCGGTGTGGAAATAATCAAAATATCACGAATGCCAGCATTCATCAGAACGGACATCGGATAATAAATCATTGGTTTATCAAAAATCGGTAAGAGCTGCTTGCTCGTAACCTTCGTCAACGGATACAGGCGAGTACCCGATCCTCCTGCCAAAATAATACCCTTCATAACTGTTCCCTCCCTCTATTTCTCATTTAATCTCTCTGGAAAATATCTCTCGTGTAAACTTTTTCTTTCACATCATCCAGGCACTTGTCATAGCGGTTGGCGATGATAGCATGGCTCATTTTTTTGAACTTCGCCAGATCATTGACAACCACCGAACCGAAGAACGTCTCTCCATCTTTTAGAGTCGGCTCATAGATAATGACAGTTGCGCCTTTTGCCTTCACACGCTTCATAACACCCTGAATAGAACTCTGACGGAAGTTATCGGAGTTGGATTTCATCGTCAGACGGTAGACCCCAATGGTCACTGACTTTTCCTTATCCTCGTCGAACTCATTCTCTGCATCATAGCCATAGTAGCCAGCCAGTTTCAGAACACGATCTGCAATAAAGTCCTTACGAGTACGGTTAGATTCCACGATTGCTTCGATCAGGTTTTCCGGAACATCGGCATAGTTTGCCAGAAGCTGTTTGGTATCTTTCGGCAGGCAGTAACCGCCATAACCAAACGAAGGATTGTTGTAATGACTACCGATACGCGGATCAAGGCAAACACCATCAATGATCTGCTGAGTATTCAGACCCTTGCTCTCTGCATAGGTGTCCAGCTCATTGAAATAAGCGACACGCAGAGCCAGATAAGTATTGGCAAACAGCTTGACTGCCTCGGCCTCAGTGAAGCCCATGAACAAGGTGTCGATGTTTTCCTTGATGGCACCCTCCTGAAGCAGACCAGCAAACTCATGTGCTGCTTCCACCAGACGTTCATCACTCAGGTCAGTACCGACGATGATACGGGAAGGATACAAGTTATCGTAAAGAGCCTTAGATTCACGCAGAAACTCCGGGCTGAAAATGATATTCTTGGTATTGAATTTCTTGCGCACAGAAGCGGTATATCCAACAGGAATCGTAGACTTGATGACCATAATGGCATTCGGATTATATTCCATAACCAGCTTAATCACAGCCTCAACCGCAGAAGTATCAAAGTGCTGGGTCTTGCTATCGTAGTTCGTAGGAGCAGCAATCACAACAAAATCCGCATCGCTATATGCTGCCTTTGCATCCAGCGTTGCGGTCAAATTCAGTTCTTTTTCAGCCAGATATTTTTCGATATAATCATCCTGGATCGGAGATTTCTTGTTGTTAATCATATCGACCTTAGCTTGCACAATATCGACTGCTACTACCTGATGATGCTGACTTAGCAGCACTCCCAGGGAAAGCCCGACATATCCGGTTCCGGCCACAGCGATTTTATAGTTTTTCATAGTTCTATTCTCCCTCACTAGTCTTTTATTTTGTAAAAACAGCAAACAAGCCCACGGCGGATTACTCCAATGGCAATCCACCGTAGGCTCGATTCGTTCTCCTTATTTTTTTACTTGCTGCTCATTTTGTGGGTCAAAACAGAGCTGCGCCAAAACCTCCCACATATAGCCTCTGGATTTCAGCTTCTCCGCTGCCTGTCAGCAAATAAATACTTTTGTTGAACGAGTCGAGCCGTCAAAACCCTTTAGTTATCGTGGTTTTTCTTGGTTGACCCTATTATATCTCTAGCCCCACCATGGGTAATTACAATTCTCGCATCTGCTACATTCTTTATCATTTGTTGATAAGGAATTAATTTACTCCACTGGCAATATTTCGGTTCATATGTACTGAAACCTGTTTGCATAATTACATCATCCTGGATAATTCCATCACGTTTCAGCTCGTCTACTTTCTGAATCAACCGATTAAACGGCTGTTCATGCGTTCCTACCGTCACAAAAATCATTACATGTATCTCCTGAATTAGAATATGCTGCCTAAGTTGACTGCTTTAGGATAAACCTTTTTCTGTTCTTCCCACTGAACAATAAATTTATCTACAATAGGATAAACCAACTTCCCTGTCATCGTAGGTTTATCAATTCGATCAAAAACCTCAATATAAATGAGCTTCATTCCCATTAATTTTCCGATATAAAAGAATGGAACTGCTACAGCTGCACCACTAGAAATAAGTAGATCTGGTTTTTCTTTTCGCAGTACCTTCCAAGCAATTCTGGTATTCTTTATAAGTGCTTTTAAACTACGATTGGTTGGAAAATAACACGGATACATTTTTTCACCATCTAGAATACTTCTGGCATCTTCTTTGTCAAAAGTAACCCAGAACCTATCTTTATCTTTCCAGAAAGGTTTTAACATGTATAAATGTGTAAGATGCCCTCCTGATGAACCTACCAAGCATACTTTCATACTCTTTCCTCTTTTCATCTATATCGGCTGCAATCGTCTTTTGAAGTCCAGATCTTACATCGAACCTTCTTTTTTAAGCACAACCATAATCGTCTTAATCAAGATCTTAATATCCAACCCAATATTCCAATTATTAATATACTCCCGATCCAGTCTCACAACTTCCTCAAAGTCCGTAATATCGCTCCGTCCGCTGACCTGCCACATTCCGGTGATACCCGGTTTGATTGCAAGTCTGGACTTATGATGCAGCTCATACAGATTCGTCTCAGAAATCAGCGGCGGTCTTGTTCCGATCAAAGACATATCACCCTTTAATACATTGAAAAACTGCGGGAACTCATCAAGACTTGTTCTCCGGATAAAGTCGCCGATTCCGGTCTTATGGGTTCCGTCCGGGAGAATCTTATTTCCGATGACTCTCGGGTCGAAGTCGAGTTTGAACATCTTTCCATCGCCCAGCTTATTGTCCTTCATAAGCTCCGCTTTTCTCGCTTCCGCGTCCATATACATGCTCCGGAATTTGTACATCTTAAAGTGTTTTCCGTTTCTTCCGACGCGCTCCTGGCTGAAGAAGATCGGACCCGGGGAGGCGATATAGATCGCCGGGGCGATGAAGATAAAGATAATTCCGGTTAAGATACAGCCGACGATACCGCCGGCAATATCCATCAGTCTTTTTAATACGAGGTCAAAGGTCGACGCATAGTTCATACTCGTCGTGAGTACCGTGTACTCGCCGACTTTTTCTACGAACTGCTTCTTTCCAGGCATACTGTTGACCTTTGCGAGGTTTAAATGGATCGTTACGCCGGTCTCCGCAAGCTGGCTGATCAGTTTATTCGGGTAGGGAAGGTCGCTCGAGATAACGATCAGGACCTCATCAATCCACTCGCTGCAGACATAGGACGCGATATTGTCCTCCGCCGCGACAACCGGGATCCCCTCGATCACGTTTCCGACCCAGTCCGCGTCGATGACCGCTACGCCGTTGATCGCGTACCGGGCGAAGTTATTTTCCTTCATACTGCGGACAACCCGGTGTGCCGCGTCCTGGGAAGTAATAATAAGAAGAGAACGTTTTGTTCCCTCATCCATCTGTTTTTTTAATGCCCGCTTCCAGATCTCGCGGACGATATATGTAAGGATAATATAGACTGGAACCATAAGAATCAGGGCAAGTCTCGAATAGTTTTGCCCCTGTTGAAGCGCAAATAGATACAGAATCGCAAGTGCCACTACGATCAGGGCGTGTTTTACCGTAATTACGAAATCTTTATAATATCCCCGCTTCAGCACGCTGTTCATCGTGCCGTTTCCGAAGATCACTAAAAGATCCGCAAGTTCCAGAAAAATCGCCATATTTTGGTACAGCATAGACCGATACGGGTAAAATCCGTATCCGCTGAGTCCATAGGACAGCACAAAAGCGATCTGAAGACAGATCATATCCAGAATTATAAAATCAATATGTTTCAGCCATTCGCCTGAATCTTTTCGATACATACTTTTTCACTCATTTCCCTTGTTTTTCGTGCATTTATATCATCTCGCATGGTTCTGCTCATGCGACTAATTTTCAAATTCAGATAAATTTCTTTATATTTCGAAAAATTGCTTTTTCATGCGATGAGGGCGGCCAGTTCAAAATCCCCAGCCGTCCCCATTGATGTGTAATATTCAGTTATTACTTTTTGTAGATAACAGAGATTGTACCGGAGTTCGGGATTGTCACTGTAATCGTCTTCTTTGCTGTATCAACAGCGCTTGGCTTGATTAACTGCCATTTTCCGGTCATGTTGTTGTAGAAAAGAACCTGTACATCGCCAAGGCCTGCAACAAGGTTCGGAACGTAAACATTCATAGTTACATTGCCAGTTTTCTCAACAGTTGTGCCTGCCTTGTAAGTCATAACTGCGTATGTACCTACAAGTGCGTTGTAACCGGTAAGATCAAGACCTGTGCCTGCTTTTGTAAGCTCAGTCTTGTTTCTGTTGATCGCACCGATTGTATCTACGATACCGTTCGGAAGACCAGCTACTGCGTGTGTGCTTCCTTTTACGAAGGAAACGCTTGTGTCACCGATGGTTGCCTCTCCGCCGTAAGTCGGAGTTGTTGTGCCGCTTCCTGTGATGCTGACCTCGTCAGCTACAGTTGCGGAAACTGTTGCACGACCGCTGCTGTGGCTGCTGCCACTGCCGCCGCTGATCACCGGTCTTGTGGACGGGCTGTTCGCAGCAAATGCTGCGGTGCTCTGAGCAAGAACCAGTGCGGCAACCATCGCTGCCGTTACTACTCTCTTTTTCATACTAGTCACCATTCCTTTCATTTCTTGGTGTGTTTTTATTTCTCAATCCTGTAAAACAGGTCAAGAACCATTTCCTGTGCTTTCTCCAGATCCGGGATATATTCGTCGTAGAGCTCTGTCTCGACTCCTTCTCCGGGAAGCATTTCGATGTCCTCGTCCCCCAGTGTCTGGCTGCTCTTTAAGAACGCCATTCCCATCTCGAGGAACTGGTCCTTCGTGAGGTTCGTCACCATATATGGTGCGAGGTCATCGAGAAGGTCTGTGATGAAACCTTCTTTTTTTGCGGCTGTCCGTCTCATGGACTTTGAAAATTCTTCAATATAGCCTTTCTGCCGCTCCAGACGGGTTACCGCCGACTGGTCTACTGTAATATCGCGGTAGCGGATATACGCCTCCGCCTGATCGCCTTTTAAGGTGATCGTCTTTCCGTACTCGAACTCCGGGTCTCTTGTGATAAGTCCCTTATCGTCGATCGTTACGGTAACGCCTCCGACGGAATCGTTGATCATTCCAAGAGCCCTCATGCTGACCGCCATATATCCGTCGATCTGGAGACCTCCAAGAAGCTCCGTTACCGCCTTTGACATATACTCGCAGCTGAGCTTCTGGCCGTCACCGTAGGCGTATGCCAGGGTCAGATGCTGGGTATCTTCTCCGAGGACATTTCCCGAAAGGTCCGTCAGGATAATCTTTGTCATCGTATCTCTCGGAATTGCGAGGATCTTTACCGTATCTCTCGCGCTGTCCTGGGCGATCAGGAAGACGCCGTCGGACTGTCCGCCGGCCCCCGCCTGTTTCTTCTTTGTGAGATCCGTATCCCGGTCGATTCCCATACAGAGGATCGCTTTTACATAAGTGTTTCTCTTATAGGTGTTTCCCTTGTACTCGATCGTATTTCGGACGATACCGAAGTCCTCTGTCCCGTCCGGGGCACTCTGCGCCCCGTTCTGCCAGGCAGCCGCCTCCGCGTCCGTCTTTAATTTCTTCTGGTACAGGTTCCAGGTCCGGAACGCGAAGACTCCTATGAGGACTACCGCAATCAGGATCAGAAACAGTTTTAGTTTCTGGTGTCTCTTCTCTTTCTGCTGCATCCTGCTTTCCTTCCGTTCTCCGGTTCAGGGATTCTGATCTCTTCTGCCTTTGGCATGGAAATCTCCTTCTGTTCCGGTTCTGCCGTCATCGCCGTTTCTAAGTCGGAAGCTGCCTGTCTTACTTCCTCGTTCGCCCGTTCCGACTGGTTCTGGTAGTATTTGTCATACTTTCCGTATTTGCCGTAATATTTTCCGTAATACTTCTTATAGTATCCGCCGGCATATCCGTTTCCAGCACGGTTCAGGACCGCGCCTAAGATCCGGCAGCCGCTCTTTTCCAGCTGGGATTTTACTCTCTGGGCGATCCGGTAGCTGATATTTCCGCTCTCGATGACCATAACAGCACCGTCGCACTCTTTCGCGATGATCGCGCCGTCGATCAGGTTTGCCATCGGCGGGGTATCGATAATCACGTAATCGTAACGTTCCCGTCCCCAGCTTACAAGTTTCGCGAATGTCTCATCCTCTAAGAGCTCCGCCGGGTTCGGGGAGTACGGTCCCGCGAGGACCATGTCCATATTTTCGACATTTGTCTCGTATACGACTTCCTCCAGGGTCTTCTGTCCGCTCAGATACTGGGACAGGCCGTAATTATGTCCAGCGATCTCATGGGTCTTTACCATCATGGATTTACGAATATCCGCGTCCACGAAGAGAACTCTTTTTCCAATACTGCTGAGTGCTGCCGCGACGGCTAAGGTCGTACTGCTCTTTCCCTCTGACGGCATCGTGCTTGTAAACATAATGGTCTTGATGCTGCTGCCGCAGAACTGGAGGTTGGTACGCAGCGTTTTGATCGCTTCCTGGTAGTAATAGTCGGTCTTTTCTATATTTTTCAGTTCTAACATTGCCATGGTATTGTTTCTCCTGCTCTCATCCACTTTTCTATTTCTCTGCATCCGGAATCACGGCAAGGACGGAAAGGCCGAGATACTTCTCGATATCTTCCTCGCTCTTGATCGTGTCATCAAGAATTACCTTCAGGCAGATCAGGCCGCAGACAAGAACTGCAAGTCCCATGCCGCCGATCAGGGCGTTTTTCTTTACATTCGGGGAACTCGGGCGGACTGCCACGATTCCTTCCTCGATAATCTTAGGCGGTACCATCTCCATAATGTCTCCGATATAGTTCGATGCCGCCTTCGTTACCTCATCGACGATGGATTTCGCGCGCATCGGCTCGATATCTTCCACCGTGATCGAGAGGATTCGGGTATCTTTCGGATTGTCGATGGAGATCATCTTGCTGAGTTCATCCGGAGTCATGTCGAGGTTCTGCTTTGCGATCACCTCTTCTAAAACCGGACGGCTCTTGATGATAACGCTGTAATCCTTTGTGAGCTGGCTTCCGATCTGGAGATCGGCCAGTGAAGTGAGTGTCGTCTCTTTCGAGAGGACATACACCATGGAGGTGGACTCATAGATCGGGGAAATTACTTTTTTGCTGTAAATTCCCGCTCCGGCGCCTCCGATGATCAGCGCCAGGAGGATTGCCCACCAGCGCTGTCTCAGCGCGTAGAAGAGTTCCAGGAGATCAATCTCGATCTCGTCATCATCATCGTCATACATCTTTTCCATAATCACTTTCCCTCTGCTTTTCTTTTTATCTCTTTAATGTTTTATCCTTCAGAATATATTTCTGGTTGATTCCGAACAGCTGTCTCTGCATGACTGTTCCATATTTTTTGATCTTTTTATACGCCTCTGCCATTCTTGGAGGTCTGGATGTTGTATTATGCATATCGCTTGCGATAAAATGAATCCGCTTTTGCGCGATCTCATTCCGGCACCACCTTGCGTCCCGGTCAAACAGTCCTCCGAGAACGCTGGAAGCGTTGATCTGGAGATACGCGCCGTAATCAATCAGCTCGGCGGTCTTTCCTTTTTCCCGCAGGCATTCGTACCGTTCAATATGAGCGATAATCGGGAGATACCCGGCGGAAATCAGTTCATGCACTGCCCGCTGGATCCGCACGTAATTATCATTTGGCCGGAATTCCACAAGTACATACCGGCTTTTCGCCAGGGTCAATGCCTTTCCCTGATCCAGCCAGTCGGTCAGCCCCTCAAAATAAAGGATCTCCTGTCCAAGATAAATCCTGAATTCTGAATCAATCTTTCTGGCGGCTTCCCGTGTCATTTCCAACCGTTCATTCAATTTTTTGAAATCTGTGTGGTGGGAAAAATGAGGTGTGGCGATAATTGTATTAACGCCCTGTTTCCATGACATGTTTAGAAGTTCTCTCGTCTCATTGATATCGGAGGAACCGTCATCCACCCCTGGGATCAGGTGGCAATGCATATCGATCATTCTTTTTCCTCCGTTTTTTCCGATATTTCCATCTTTTCCTTATACTTTTCTAAAAACGCTCCGTAGAGCTCTGCCTCTGCTTTTTTCCTTGCAAGTACTGCCGCGTCATAATCTTTAAATGTGCCAAGATTATGAACTTTCCCCTGAAATCCGATCGATGCTCTCCAGCTTCCATTGCTTCGAAGATAAACTCCCCGGCAGCCGCTCGTATTGTTGGAGTAATCGCGGTCAGCTGCCGCGATCCGCTCAACACAGGTACCTTCCACAAAGTGAATCGCTTTTTTCATATTGCTTTTCCGCGTTTCATTCCGAAGGCAGCCGCAGCTTCTTGTATACTTTCCCAACAAGTTATCTTTCAGGCAGATCACTTCGTTTCCGCAGTCACATCTGCATTTCCAGAATTTCACGCTTCCATCCGCTTCCCTCACCGGTGCAAGAACGGTAAGTCTTCCATAACGTTTTCCTGTCAGATCTTTTCCTTTTCTCTGGGCCCGTTTTTTCCGAAGACACCCGCAGCTCTTTGTATGACCGGATTTTAAATGGAAACTCTCGGCCTGGCATTCATTTCCGCAGTCGCATATGCAGTTCCAATAAGTATGTCCGCCCCTCGAAGGTGCACGGCCTGTTACGACGAGATTTCCATATCGCTTTCCTGTCAGATCTTTTACTTCCATGTAATCTCGCCCCCTTATGCCATATTTCGACATAGCTTGACCTAGTGTATCACTTTCTCGCAAGAAAGTAAATTAGTTTCTTGAAAGAAAGTATTTTTCTTCCATTTTGTCAATTTTAGTCGAAATTTGTCGTTTCTATTTGAGGTTCATTTTAGGTCAATGGTCAATAGCGCAATCAATGTATTTGCGCCTTTGACAACTAATGTTTCCATTCGCATTCTCCTAAAATAAACAGTAGAGAAAAATGGCAAAAAATGGCAAAGGTAGGTATTATGATGGATATCATGAAACGAATCGATGAGTTATGTCGCCAGAGAAATATAAGCATATATCGTCTCTCGCAGCTCACCGGTATCTCACAGTCCGCGTTTTCGAAGATGAACCGGCAGCAGTCTTCCATGACCGTGGAAAATATCAGCCGTGTATGCGACGGTCTTGGAATCTCCATGGCCCAGTTCTTTTCCGAAAGTTCTGAATACCCGGATCTGACAGCACCCCAGAAACAGCTTCTGAAATATTGGGTCCTGTTGTCTGACTCCAAGCAGAAATTAGTATTGGAAATCACAGAAAAACTAAAAGATGTTTAAAGCTTTGAATCTATAGATAGGTTTCTATTCCTGTACATGGATGGAAATTTTCTGAACCAAAGTAATAAGTTCTTATTCTTGACATACTTTTCTTTCATCGTTTATACTTTTATCAGATTAAAAATACATATCATGGAGGGCATCACGATGAAGAAGATTGAGATCGACACATTTCTAAAGTTCCAATTTTTAAGCAACCCACAGTTTTCACCCGATGGAACAAAAATTGCCTTCACGGTCTCCGTACCGGACCGGGAATCCAACGGATATCTGGCAGATCTGTACCTGTATGATCTGGAGAAAAAGGCGGTCTCCCGTGTTACCTGCGGCGGAGACGCGAGGGTCTGGTCCTGGACAGCGGAGAATACGCTGATCTTTACCGCGGCCCGAACTGCTGCCTTTAAAAAGAAAAAAGAGAACGGCTCTTCTTTCTTTTATGAAATTTCTCCGTCCGGCGGCGAGGCCCAGTGCTGCGCTTCTGTTCCGGCTTCTGTCACAGGAATCCGTCTTCTCCCGGATGGCCGCTATCTCCTGACGATCCGCCATGATAATTATAAGGATACGAGAAAGAAATCTTATGAGGTCTTTGACGAGCTTCCATTCTGGGGAAATGGACAGGGATATACGAACGCGAAGAGAAACCGGTACGCGGTCTATGATATGGAAAACGATCAGCTCACCTACGTGGTGGACGAGTGGACCGACTGTTCCCAGTGCTCTGTATTCGGCGATCTCCTGCTCTACAAGGCATATCCGTGGAAACAGGGCGTCATGGGGATCCGTCCAGGCGTTTATCTCTATAATCTCTCGACCGGTGAGGCGAAAACACTGATCGAGCCGGATTCCATGCGCACCGGCGTTGTTTCCCTCTTAGATGACAAGACGGCAATCGTCGCCGCAACGGATGATTCTTATAAGGATACGACGAAGTACTGCGACTTTTACCACCTGGATCTGGCTGACGGCTCCATGAAGCTGATCCATCCCTATGAATCTTCCATCGGCATCTCCTCCGTGAGCTCTGATTCAAGATTCGGCGCGGGACAGACGTTTAAGGCGGTTGACGGGGACTTTTACTATATCTCCACGACAGGCGACTTCTCATATCTCTATAAGATCTCTGAAGACGGCGTTGTCTCCGATCCGCTGACGACGGGAAGTTCCTGCGACAGCTTCGATATCTCCGGCGGTCATATCGCTTCCATGGAATTCCACGGGCTCCACATTGCGGAACTCTTCGTGGACGGCGAACAGGTGACCCACATGAACGACTGGCTCACCGACAAGTACGATGTGCAGACACCGGAAGCGTTCACATTTACTGCCAGCGACGGATACGAGATCCACGGCTGGGTACTGAAACCGGCGGGATACGAGGAAGGAAAGTCTTATCCTGGTATCTTGAATATCCACGGCGGTCCGAGAACCGTCTATTCCGATGTCTACTATCATGAGATGCAGATGTGGGCAAACCGCGGATACTTCGTGTTCTTCTGCAATCCGAGAGGTTCCGACGGACGGGGCACGGATTTCGGAAATATCAATGGAATCTACGGAACGGTGGATTATCAGAACCTGATGGATTTCACGGACGAAGTGTTGAAGAGATACCCGATGATCGATCCGGAACACATCGGCGTTGCCGGAGGTTCCTACGGCGGATTCATGACAAACTGGATCATCGGACATACCGACCGGTTCCACGCGGCGGCTTCCCAGCGTTCCATCTCCAACTGGGTATCTTTTGAGCATAACTCCGATATCGGACATACCTTTATCTTAAACAATCAGGGCGGAAATACGAGAACGGATGTGGAACTCCTCTGGAAGCAGTCCCCGCTCCAGTTTGCGCCGAACTGCAAGACACCGACACTCTTTATCCACTCCGATGAGGACTACCGCTGCTATATGGCGGAGGGAATCGCCATGTTCAGCGCCATCAAGAGAAACGGCTGCCCGGCAAAGCTCTGCCTGTTCCATGGGGAAAACCATGAACTGTCCAGAGGCGGAAAACCGGAGAACCGGATTGACCGGATGACGGAGATTATTAACTGGATGGATGAATATTTGAAGTAATAAAAGTTATAAAAATAGCCCGTCAGGAATTTCCTGACGGGCTGATTTGTTTCTACCGCTCTTCTCTGAAATATGGCAGTCCCAGACCTGCCGGCGGCTGGTTCTCTCTCTTTCTTCTGAAGCTTGTGAGGATCAGCACGATGATCGTAACAAAGTACGGCAGCATCTTGAAGATCTCCTGGGTACTTCTTCCAACTCCCGGAAGGTAGAGATACAGGATGTAAAGGCCGCCGAAGAGGATGGATCCCCAGATGGCATTCAATGGTTTCCATAAGGAGAAGATTACAAGGGCAACGGCGAGCCATCCGCGGTCACCGAATCCGTTGTTTGTCCATGTTCCGCCGGAGTACTCCATAACGAAGTACAGTCCGCCGAGACCACTGATTCCGCAGCCGATGCAGGTTGCAAGGTACTTATATAAGGTAACATTGATTCCCGCAGCATCCGCGGTTGCCGGGTTCTCGCCCACCGCGCGGAGGTTCAGTCCCTTTCTCGTCTTTGCGAGGAAGAACGCAAGGACACACGCCAGGATGATGCAGAGATATGTCATGAATCCGTAGGAAAACAGAACCGGTCCGATCACCGGGATCTTGCTGAGGCCCGGAATCGTCTTTGTGTAAGCGGCTCCTGTGGAAGCAACGGAGATCTGACCGACACCGCCTGCCAGCGCGGAGAGGGAACCTCCAAAGAAGTTTCCGAAACCGGTACCGAAGGTCGTTAACGCAAGACCAGTCACGTTCTGGTTTGCCCGCAGGGTGATCGTTAAGATACTGTAGATCAGTCCGCCGAGGATTCCCGCGAGAAACGCGCAGAGGAAGGAAATCACAAGTCCCACGAATCCGTTCGGAGCCGGGTTTCCGTTCTCATAGAAGAACGCGCCCATGAGTCCCGCGATTCCGCCCATGTACATAACGCCCGGAACACCAAGGTTTAAGTTTCCGGATTTCTCCGTCACGATCTCACCAAGAGCGCCGTAGAGCATTCCGATTCCCTGGGCGATGGCTTTCTGAAGGAAAATGATGATCACGCTCATTTTGTATGTCCTCCTTCCTCTTTCTTCTTGAACTGGATCTTATAATTTACGAAGAACTCGCTGCCGAGGATAAAGAACAGGATGATTCCCGTGATGACCTCGGAGGCGTTCTCATTTAAGTTAAACTGGGAAGCGATCTGGCCTGCGCCCTGCTCCATAAAAACAAGGAAGAAAGAGATCACAACCATGGTAAATGTGTTGAATTTTGAGAGCCATGCGACAATGATCGCCGTAAAGCCGCGTCCACCGGCCGTACTCGTAGAGATCGTATGGCTGGAACCGCTGACGATGATGAAGCCCGCAAGTCCGCAGATCGCGCCGGAGAGCGCCATGGTGCGCATGATGACCTTCTTTACGTTGATTCCAACGTACTTCGCTGTGTTCTCACTCTCGCCCACAACGGAGATCTCATATCCCTGTTTGCTGTACTTTAAGTAGCCGAACATGGCAACGGTGAGAAACAGGACGACCACAACGATCCATCCGTAGGTCAGTCCGGAAAGTGCCGGAAGCCAGCCAAGTTTCGTCTTGGAGTTGATGATTCCGACGGTGTTGGAACCAGCCGGATTCTCCCAGAATACGATGCAGAATGTGATGATCTGCATGGCAACGTAGTTCATCATTAAGGTAAACAGGGTCTCGTTCGTGTTCCAGTGTGCCTTAAAGAAGGCCGGGATCAGGCCCCAGATCATTCCTGCCGCGATGCTGCCGACAACCATCATCGGGATCAGCTGCGCCGTTCCGAAGTGGTCCGCGCCGTAGATCATGACAGCCGCTGAAACGCAGCCGCCCATGAGGACCTGACCTTCCGCGCCGATGTTCCAGAACCGCATCTTGAACGCCGGTGTGAGGCCGATGGCCACGCAGAGTAAGATCAGGGAGTCACGGATCGTCACCCATGTACGTCTCGATGTTCCGACCGCGCCGGAAAAGATCGCCTTATAGACTTCCACCGGATTTAATTTTGTCAGCGCAACGATCACCACCGCGCAGACCACCAGGGATAACAGAACGCCGATCAGGCGGATCATAAGCGCCTTTGCGAACGGCATTCCGTCCCGCTTGGAAATATGGATACTACTCATCTTTCTTCTCCTTTCCGGTCTTTGTCATAAGAAGTCCGATCTCCTCTTTCGTCGTGGTTCTCGCGTCCACGATTCCGGAGATGGAACCGCCGCAGAGAACGAGGATCCTGTCGCAAAGCTCTAAGAGTACGTCAAGGTCTTCGCCGACACAGATGACCGCGACGCCTTTTTCCTTCTGTTCGTTGAGCAGGTTGTAGATCGTGTAGGAAGAGTTGATATCGAGTCCGCGGACCGGATATGCTACCATGAGGACCGTCGGGTTTGAAGAGATCTCACGTCCAACGAGGACTTTCTGGACATTTCCGCCGGAAAGACGTCTTACCGGTGTCGTCGTTCCCGGTGTCACGATCTCCAGCCGTCGGATCAGGTCTTCCGCGAGCTTTTTCGGTGTGTTCCGGTCAACGAAGAAGTTGCGTCCGTTGTTGTAGCCGCGGAGCATCATATTGTCCGTGATGTCCATGGAGCCGACAAGTCCCATGCCGAGACGGTCTTCCGGGACGAAGGAAAGGTGGATTCCAAGGTTCCGGATCTCTGTGGCATCCTTTGTGGCAAGGTCGATGCCAATGCCCTCCGGCGGGTAGTACATGACGGAACCTTCCGTCGTCCTTTCGAGACCCGCGATAGCCTCTAAGAGTTCTTTCTGTCCGCTTCCCGCAACGCCTGCGATTCCTAAGATCTCGCCGCCGTAAGCGCTGAAGGTTGCGTGGTTTAAGGTCATGACGTTCTCCGGGTTCACGCAGGTGAGATCCTGTACCAGGAGTCGTCTCGTGAGGTCTTTCGGTGCGGAACGCTTGATGTCCAGGTCCACCTTCTGTCCCACCATCATCTCGGTGAGGGATTCGGAGGTGGCATCTTTTGTCTCAACGGTTCCGATATATTTTCCTTTTCTTAAGATCGCCACGCGGTCGGATAAGGATAATACTTCGTGGAGTTTGTGGGTGATGATAATGATGGAGCGGCCATCGGCCCTCATGTTTCTCAGGACCGCGAAGAGTTTTTCTGTCTCCTGCGGGGTCAGAACGGCTGTCGGCTCGTCTAAGATCAGGATGTTCGCGCCGCGGTACAGAACTTTGATGATCTCAACGGTCTGTTTCTGGGAGACGGACATCTCGTAGATCTTCTGGTCCGGATCAAGGTCAAAACCGTACTTGTCCACAAGACCTTTGATCTTTTTCCGCACCTCATCCATCTTTAAAACTTCTTTTCCCGGGAGTCCAAGGATGATATTCTCCGCTGCCGTGAGAACGTCCACCAGTTTGAAATGCTGATGGATCATTCCGATTCCAAGGGCGAAGGAATCTTTCGGGGACGCGATGGTCACCTCTTTGCCGTCCACGTAGATCTCGCCCTCATCTGGGAAATAGATACCGGACAGCATGTTCATCAGTGTCGTCTTTCCGCTTCCGTTCTCGCCGAGGATCGAGAGGATTTCGCCTTTTTTGACGGTCAAACAGACCTTGTCGTTGGCCACGACGCTGCCGAACCGCTTCGTGATATTTTTTAATTCAATTGCGTTGTCCTGTGCTGCCACGAACAGACCTCCTAATTGTTTTTTAGTAGAAAAAGCGAAACTGTCGTATTCCAGCAGTTTCGCCTGTATTTTTCATCAATGAGACTGGAACCGGCACCCGACGTTCTGCGGTCTGCAGTGTCTCAGGTGCCGGATCTCTCATTCAGGCAGGAATTTCAGCGAATTTCCCGCCGTTTCATTCAGATTAAGCCTGGCTCTCGATGCCGTCGATGATGATATCGAAGGACGGAGCGGATGCTTTCTCGGACTCGTGGAAGTAACCGTCGTAGATGTAATCTTTGTACTTGTCCATGAGCTCTGCATCGTCTTCCGCTTTCTTGCCGTTTACAGTCCATGTATCAGTAGCGAATACCTTGAGTTCGCCGCTTGCGATGGAATCCTCAACCTCTTTGACCTTCTCTGCTGTACCAGCCGCAACCGCGTTCTCGTTTAACTCTGTGAGCTTGTCCGCGCCGTCTGCGAATCCGCGGCACCAGTCAACATCGATCGGAGTTCCGTCAACAACGCTCTGTGCTGCGTATGTGTAGTAGATGCCCCAGTCCATGGATGCGGATGTAAGAGCCTGTGTCGGAGCTGTAGCGATCATGGAGATGTTGTAGCCTACGCACGGAACGCCTGCTGCCTCACATGCTGTCGGAGCGCCTGTTGTATCAGCGTGCTGGGAGATCAGAACGCAGCCGTCTGCGATCAGGGCCTCAGCTGCCTCTTTCTCAAGGTCGAAGCTTCCCCAGCTGTTTGTGTATGTAACTTCCATATGAGCTTCCGGGCAAACGGAACGCGCGCCGAGGAAGAAGGATGTGAATCCGCTGATAACCTCTGCGTACGGATATGCGCCTACATAACCGATCTTAAGATCCATAGACGGATCTTTTTCTTTCATCTCGTTTAACTTCATTCCTGCAACTACGCCGGAAACGTAACGGGACTCGTAAATATTTGTAAAGAAGTTGTGGAAGTTGTCAAGTCCGCTGGATGCAGCCTGGTAACCAGTCGCATGGCAGAACTGAACATCCGGGAATTCCTCTGCTGCCTGCTTTACATAGTCTTCCTGACCGAAGCTGTTTGCAAATACAAGCTGGCATCCCTGGTCCGCAAGATCGACAGCCGCGTCATAAGCGGTCTCGTCTTCCGGTGTGTTCCACTTTACAATTAACTGATCATCCGAAAGGCCGAGAGCTTCCTGCATCTTCTTCGCGCCTGCGTAATGCGCTGCTGTATAGCCCTCGTTCTCATCGCCGATAAAGATAAAGCCGACCTTCAGATCCGCCGGATCCACGCCCTCGCCTGCAGCCTCCGCTGCCACGCTTGTCTGGTCCGCTGCTGCCGCTGCGGTCGTATCTGCCGCTGCCGCTGTTGTCTCCGCTGTCTGGCTGCTGCCTCCGCAAGCTGTCATGGAAAGTACCATGGACGCTGCAAGGATGATACTTAACTGTTTCTTCATAATAATCCTCCTCGTTATAAGATTGCTTAATAAACGAATACAGTAGCATTATCGCACCTTATAATATTTTTTTCAACTGTTTTTGACAAAATTTTTGAGTTTTTATAAAACTGCCTTGAATTTAATCATACATAGATTCCTGATTTTATTATTTGATTCTTTGTCGATTTGTTTCAGATTCGATAGATTAAAAATAATTAGATTTGTCTCTAGATTTTATGATATGTTTCGAGATCATTTTACGATTCCTGATATTCCTTCACCGCTTCTGCAAACTCAGTCTCATTCATCCCCATAATTGACGCAGCTGTTCTAATATCGATCTTATGTTCCTGTAGCAGCTTCACGATCACATCCATTTTCCCCTGTTTTTGACCCTGTCTCCTCTCCTCATCCAGCATTTCACCAAACAACATATAATTTTCCTCCATTCCCTGATTTTGTTTTAAGTCTGTGATCCGCGTTTGAAGTTTTGCAATAAGCAGGTCATTTTTCTCTTTTTCATTTTCTGCACCAGGATCACCGATCCACTTTAGAAAATGTACAAGTTCCTGCGCGACTCCCGTTTCATTTCTTCCTTTTGTATTCAGAAATATTTTGCAGGTTCCATCCTCCAAAAGTTCTCCATCTTCCCGACACGTCTCCATAAATGTGTACCGGTATCGCTCTCTTCCAAACGGGTCAAATGTGCAGATAAAGATTACAATGCTCTGCGGCAGTCTTGCAAAATCTTCCCCCGATTTCAAAGCAGTGATATCCATCTGTCCCTGGTAATATCGGCTTCTCTTCGGCAAATTTTTGCTGTCCGTTGTCTGCATCTCCACATTATAGACCGTTCCTTGTTCGTCATCCGCATATACATCCAGACGAACACCTCTTTTTTCCGGATTTATAAAAAGGACATGTTCCGCATGAACCCTTACTTTCCTTATCGGAATTCCCAAGATCCGCTCTAAAACTCCCCTGCAGCTTTCTGCGTCAGACATGACCGCCGCAAACATAAACGCATCTTTAAATTCAAGTTCCTGATATGTTTTTCTCATATTTCCCTTTCTTTCCAGGAACCTTCTGTATGATTTTCTTTATTATAGACCAAGCGTAAACCAGTCTCAAGTTACTAAATGGTTAAAAATATAAAATTTGTATAAAAGAGCGGTCTCACTCCATTAAACAGGAGCAGACCGCTCTTCAGAAAAAAGTCAACGATATACTTGATATACGTATGGTTAGTCCTCACGCTCCAGAAGACAGATGGTCTCTACCTGCGTCGTTCCCGGGAACATATCGACGCAGCATACTCTTGTCGCCTTGTAACCACTCGCCTGCAGCACTACGAGATCTCGTGCAAGACTTGTAGGTTTACAGGAAATGTAGATCATTCTTTCACACCTATAATGGTCGATAATCTTCGGCAGTGCCTTCGGATGGATTCCATCTCTCGGCGGGTCGAGGACGATGAGGTCCGTGCGTTCTTCTAAGGTGTCTAATACTTTTAAGACGTCTCCCGCGATGAAGTCGCAGTTTGTGAGGCCGTTCTGTTCCGCGTTCACTTTTGCTGCCTCAACGGCTTCTTCGATGATCTCCACTCCTGTCACATGCTCTGCGGCCGGGGCGAGGATCTGGGCGATGGTGCCGGTTCCGCTGTAGAGGTCGAAGACTTTTCTTCCGTCTGTGTCTCCGATATACTCACGGGCTGTCTCGTAGAGGACTTCCGCTCCCAGGGAATTTGTCTGGAAGAAGGAAAACGGGGTGATCTTAAATTTCAGTCCCAGAAGTTCTTCCATAAAGAAGTCCTGTCCGTGAAGGATCACGGTGCGGTCGTTCTGTACCACATCCGCGAGACTGTCATTTTCCGTGTGGAGAATTCCTGCAAAAGAACCTTCGAGATCCAGTTCCAGAAGTTTTTCCTTCCATCCGTTGAGCAGTTCTTCCTCTGTCAGCTCACTCTTCCACGTCCCTTCCGTCTGCGTGGAGGTCACGAGATCCACCAGGATCTCGCCGGTCTTTACGCCGCGGCGGACCAGGAGGTGTCTTAAGTATCCCACATGGGCCATCTTCTTATAGAACGTTGCGCCCTGCTCCGTAAAGTAATCCAGCGTTGTCTTTAAGATCTTGCAGCAGTCCGGATGCACCAGAACACACTGGTCCACCGTCACGATATCGTAGAAGCTGCCGCGCTTATGCATTCCCAGGGTCATCGGGCCGTCCTTGAACTCATCGCCGAAGGAGAATTCCATCTTGTTGCGGTATGCTCTCGTCAGAGGACTTCCCTTGATCCCCTCAAAATTGTAGCCTGCCGGAAGGACCGGATCTAAAAGGGCACGGACCTGCCCTGCTTTGATCTTTAACTGTTCCTCATATGGAACGGTCTGGTAAGTACATCCGCCGCAGTCCGTGCGGTGCGGACATGCGCCCTCTGTATTTTCGTAGGCCGCCGGGGTCACTACCTGTAAGAGACGTCCCTCGCATTTTCCTTTTCTCTGCTTGGAGATCGCGATCTCCACCTCCTGTCCCGGAAGCGCGTTCTTTACGACCACTTTCTCCTCACCGATGTGGAGAACTCCCTTGTTCGGGAAATCCATCTTTTCCACCACGCCGGTGTAAATCTCACCTTTTTTCATCTTGTACTCCTCTATATAGAAATCTATCCTGTAATATAACCACTAAACACCTTATCGGCAGAACACCGCTGACACTTTTTCGAATGCATGGCAGCACTTCCACATGCAGCTTTTTCAAGTGCATGGCAACATAAAAAGAGACCGGGGCAGGCGCAAATCCCTGCCACAGCCTCTCTTCTGGGGTGACAGAAGTTTTTCCGACTCCTGTCCTCTAATTTTTGCTTTAAAACTTACGCCTCTGTCTCTTCTGTCTTCTCAGCAGCCTTTTCCGCTTTCTTCGGAGTTTCCTCCTCGTCCTCGAAAAAGTCGTCATCGAAGTCATCGTCGAAATCGTCCTCAAAGTCTTCCAGATAATCCGGTGTGAAGAAACGATAAACCGCATATGCGATCGCTGCTACGGCAGCAACTGCGCCGATGATTGCAAGTACCCAGAGAATACAGGTCTTTTTCTTATCTTCTTCTTCTTTTTTATGAAGCAGTTCATTCAGCTTGGACGCGTTCATAAGTTCTTCCATTTTGCTGAGTGCGTCTTTACTCATCATATCGAATTTGTTCATCCTCGCACATCCTTTCTGCAGCCATTCTTACAGCCGCCCGTCCGAACATGAGATCCGGGCAGATACTTTGTAATAGTATATCATGATTTTAT
>Ga0129312_1000452_pt1 | contig 35695 bp, 37 predicted proteins | sample O827metagenome_FD_94434 | JGI IMG/M metagenome (GOLD analysis project Ga0129312, IMG submission 94434) | Orangutan group fecal microbial communities from Wisconsin, USA - O827 metagenome | ecosystem: Host-associated > Mammals > Digestive system > Large intestine > Fecal | place: USA: Wisconsin... | reverse complement strand
TTTCGCAGATTATTTTAATCTGCGAAAGAAATTTTCTTTCACAGATTATGATATGGAGGCGACTGAATGAGTATACATCTTTATCCGCACAACGAAGATGCATATAGAGCCGTTGAAGCTATGCTGGATGAAAAAGGAATGGCAGCCGTCATTCATCCTACCGGCAGCGGCAAGTCCATGATCGCTTTCAAGTTGGCAGAGCAGCATGCGGATTGTCAGTTTTTGTGGCTTTCGCCAAGTGAATATATTTATAAGACCCAGCTGGAGAATACCGGCGAGGCCTTTGAAAACATCACTTATATGTCCTACAGCAGGCTGATGAAGAATGAAGACTGCATCGGAACCCTGAATCCGGATTATATCGTGCTGGATGAGTTTCACCGATGCGGTGCCGCAGAGTGGGGACGCAGTGTGAGAAAACTGCTGGATGCATATCCGACTGCCAAGCGGCTGGGATTATCGGCTACGAATATCCGATATCTGGACAATCAGCGCAACATGGCAGTTGAAATCTTTGAGGGCAATATTGCGTCAGAGATGACGTTGGGAGAAGCCATTGTTCGGGGAATCCTGCCGGAGCCAAAGTATGTGATTGCGATGTATTCCTATAAGAAAGAACTGGATCAGCTGAAGAAGCGGATACAGAATCTTTCCAATAAGGGACTGGTGGAAGAAAACAAGAAACTTTTGGAGCAGCTGCGGCGGGCTCTGGAGCATGCCGATGGTCTGGAAGAGGTCTTTGCCAGACATATGACGAAGAAAAAGGGCAAGTACATCCTTTTTTGTGCCAGTAAAGAGCATATGGATGAGATGAAGGACCAGGCGGGCAAGTGGTTTCACAAGGTAGATAAAGCACCCCATGTGTATACAGCCTTTTACAACAATGCAGCCACAAGCAAAGAGTTTGCGGCATTCAAGGCCGATGACAGCGAACATCTGAAGCTTTTGTACTGTATCGACATGCTCAATGAGGGCATTCATGTGGAGGATGTGGATGGCGTCATCCTGCTTCGGCCTACCGTCTCACCGATTATTTACATGCAGCAGATTGGCCGGGCTCTGTCAGCCGGCGGGGATGAGACGCCGGTGATTTTTGATCTGGTGAATAATTTTGACAGCTTATACTGCGTGGACTGCCTGCGAAAAGAAATGCAGGAAGCTTTTGTCATGTTTCCGGAGAGCTACAGCCGGAATGAACATTTCAGTGATCGTTTCAGAATTATTGATGAGACAAAGGACAGCCGGAAGCTTTTCCAGAAGCTGCAGGACAATCTGAATTCTGCCTGGGAAGTATACTATATGGCGGCCAAACAGTGGTATGAAGCCACAGGCAATCTGAAGGTGCCTAAGGGCTATGTAACGCCGTCCGGGCTGACCCTGGGCAGCTGGATCCAGACACAGAGAAAGGTTCACGGAGGCAAAACTGTCGGAAGCTTATCTCCGGAGAGAATCCGGCTTCTTGAAAAGATCGGTATGATCTGGACAGTCAGTGATTACAAGTGGGATGAGGCCATAAGTGAGCTTCAGAAATACCATGACCGATACGGCAATCTGGATGTGAAAGCCCGGTATGTCACAGAGGATGGCTGGGCATTGGGCAAATGGGTCAGCAATCTCCGCATCAAAGTCAAAAAATACGGCATTGAGCAGACATTGACGGAGCAGCAGCAGTCCCAGCTGGAAGCATTGGGGATGATCTGGGACAGACACAGAGACAACCGGGAGCGTTACTTTGAAGCGGCGGAAAAATATTATCAGGAAAAGGGTAATCTGGATGTGCCGGTAAAATATATAACCGAAGACGGAATCCCTCTGGGCAAATGGTTGTCCAATCTCAGACACCAGCTGGCAGAGAACAGCCGGCAGAGTGCCCTGAGCGATGAACAGCGGGAAAGACTCAGAGCCATCGGTCTTCAGGAGGAGACAAAGCCTGAACAGCAGTGGAACAGAAAATATCGCCTGGCCAAAGCCTATTACGAAGAATATGGTAACCTGAACGTGCCTGCCGCCTATGTGGTGGATGGGGTCAGACTCGGCCGGTGGATTGCCAATATCAGAGCCAAACGCAAGCATCCGGAATCCAGCGGGATGATACTGAATGCTGTGCGGATCAGGCAGATGGACGAAATCGGAATGAACTGGAAATAGGGAGAATGACCAGACGAAACGGGACGGAAAAACAAGAGGGAGTTAAGAAATCATGTATAGAAAAGATTCTAGCGAATGGATCAAGCACATGGATTTTATCATATTGGATTTGATCTGTCTGCAAATAGCCTTTGTTCTGGCCTATGCCCTCAGGGGCAGCGGCTTTAATCCATATCAGACGATCATCTACAGGAACATGGCACTTTTTATTGAAGTGGCCGATATGGTGCTGATGGTTGTCATGGGAACCTTGAAAAATGTTCTGAAAAGGGGATATTACAAAAATTTTGTAGTCACCCTGCAGCACGGCATTGTGCTTGGGGGCATTTCAATGCTGTATCTGTTTATGCTGCAGCAGGGGCAGCTGTATTCCAGATTAGTATTTATTCTGACATTTGTCATTTACATCGTGCTCACTTATCTGGTGAGGGAGCTCTGGAAAAAAAGTCTTCGCAAGAAGATGGAGGAAGGCGGCACCCGGTCATTGCTCCTTGTTGTAACAGAAGATGTGGCCAAAGCCGTGGTGGAGAGCATGAAGGAAAACAACTATGCCAGGTACAAGATTGCAGGCATGGTTGTCATCGACAAAGATATGACCGGACAGTGGATTGATGACGTTATCGTTGTTGCCGATATGGAAAAGGCAGCAGAATTCGTCTGTACAGCATGGATTGATGAAGTCCTGATCGTCACATCCGGCGCCGTACCTTATCCAAAGGAACTCATTGAACAGTTCACAGAAACCGGCGTCACCGTGCATCTGAAGCTTGCGAAAGTACAGAACGTACCGGGACAGAAGCAGTTTGTAGAAAAAATCGGGCCGTACACCGTCCTGACAACCAGCATCAACTGTGCCTCATCAAGAGCATTGATGCTGAAACGGCTCATGGACATCGCCGGCGGTCTGGTGGGCTGCCTGATCACAGGCATCTTGTTCATCTTCGTGGCACCGGCCATCTACATCAGTTCACCGGGACCGATCTTCTTCGCCCAGGAACGCGTAGGCAAAAACGGCAGAAAATTCAAGATGTACAAATTCCGCAGCATGTACGTGGATGCAGAAGCCCGCAAAGCCGAGCTGATGAAAGACAACAAACTGGCTGACGGCAAAATGTTCAAAATGGACTTCGATCCCCGTGTCATCGGCAACAAAATCCTGCCGGACGGTACCCACAAAACCGGTATCGGCGACTTCATTCGAAGAACAAGCATCGATGAATTCCCACAATTTTTTAACGTATTAAAAGGGGACATGTCCATCGTCGGCACACGCCCGCCGCTCATCTCAGAAACCAACCTGTATGAACTGCACCACCGCGCCCGACTGGCCATCAAACCAGGCATCACCGGCATGTGGCAGGTCAGCGGACGCAGCGACATCACCGACTTCGAAGAAGTCGTGAGACTGGACAAAGAATACATCGAAAACTGGAACATCGGGCTGGACATCAAGATACTGTTCAAGACAGTGTTGGTAGTGCTGAAGAAAGATGGATCTATGTAAGAGGGAGAAAAAGACTATGAAGAATTATAAAATTGCTGTAGCTGGAACAGGTTATGTTGGGCTGTCAATTGCCGTCCTGCTGAGTCAGCATCATCAGGTGACAGCTGTGGATATCATTCCGGAGAAAGTAGAGTTGATCAATAACCGCAAGTCTCCTATTCAAGATGACTATATCGAAAAATATCTGGCTGAAAAAGAACTGAATCTGACCGCAACACTGGATGCAAAGGCTGCATACTCTGATGCGGACTTTGTTGAGATTGCGGCACCGACAAATTGTCTACATCAAACTTTCAGTGGCAGCATGCTGGTCTGCGGTGGAGTATAAAACTCATTCAAAATCCCCCTACTGCGAGCCTGTTTTATCCCAGAGTAAGGTGCGGACATGAAACCTTCATTTTTCCGAAGAATTAGAGGTAGTAAGGGGTAGATGATTGTTCATGTTGCGACAAGGAAGCAGTATGAACTTGTCCAGATTTAACAAAGCGAGTTGGATGACTCGCTATGACAATAAGGGTCAGCACTTTGAAAAATGGGTAAGTAGTCCATCGAGTTATGACAATAAGACCTGGTACTTTGTTGGTGAGGCGCTCGCAAGGTGTCTAACTCAAAGATTCAGTGGTGGTCTTAATAAGCCACATTTAATAAGGAAAAGTCATCCAAAAGGGTGTGTACATAGATAAGGGGATTAACAAAAAACGGAGGAGTACAAATGAGTACAGTAAATTTGGAAAATAAGACGATTTTAGTCACAGGTGCAGCTGGTTTTATCGGCTCAAATCTGGTGAAAAGAATATATGAGGAAATTCCTTCTGCTACGGTAGTTGGTATTGATAACATGAATGCTTACTACGATGTAGCACTGAAAGAGTTTCGTCTCAATGAGCTGGTCAAGTATCCCACATTCACTTTTGTAAAAGGCAACATTGCTGATAAGGCGTTGATTGCAGACCTGTTTGAAAAGTATAAACCGGCTGTAGTGGTGAACCTTGCAGCACAGGCTGGTGTGCGCTATTCCATCACCAACCCGGATGCTTATGTGGAATCCAACTTGGTCGGCTTTTTTAATATTCTGGAAGCCTGCCGTCATTCTTATGATAACGGACAGACAGGAGTGGAGCATCTGGTATATGCTTCTTCTTCCAGTGTTTACGGCTCCAACAAAAAAGTGCCGTATAGCACGGAGGATAAAGTAGATAACCCTGTTTCCCTTTATGCGGCAACTAAGAAATCTAATGAACTGATGGCTCATGCTTATTCCAAGTTGTACAACATCCCGTCCACCGGTCTGAGATTCTTTACGGTCTATGGCCCTGCAGGTCGTCCGGATATGGCTTACTTTGGTTTCACGAACAAGCTGGTAAAGGGAGAAACAATCAAAATCTTCAACTATGGCAACTGCAAGCGTGACTTTACTTATGTGGACGACATTGTTGAGGGCGTTGTCCGTGTGATGAAGAAAGCACCGGACAAAAAGAATGGTGAAGATGGTCTGCCGATTCCGCCGTATGCAGTTTATAACATCGGAAATCAGAACCCGGAAAATCTGCTGGACTTCGTACAGATCCTTTCCGAAGAACTGGTTCGTGCAAAGGTACTGCCGGAAGATTACGATTTTGAGGCACATAAGGAACTGGTTCCGATGCAGCCGGGTGATGTGCCGGTGACTTATGCAGACACCAGTGCGCTGGAGCGTGATTTTGGCTATAAGCCAAGTACAAGCCTGCGGACAGGTCTGCGAAATTTTGCTGAGTGGTACGCAAAATTTTATAAGTAAAACAAGAGAATAGGAAAATAAATCAATGAAGTGTGTTGAGGTTTATAAGGAATTATACCATCAGGAGCCATTTGGTGTGGCGTTTTGTCCATACCGTATCAGTCCGCTGGGAGCACATATCGACCATCAGTATGGAAAAATTAATGGACTGGCAATCAATAAGGGTATCCACATGGCCTATCACCCAAAACAGAACGGCGTTGTGGAACTGCAGTCGTTGAACTTCCCGAAACGTGCTCAGTTTTTTGTGAGTGCGGTGCCAGAAGAAAAGCAGGGCGATTGGGCTGACCATCTGCGTGGCGCTGCAAAGATGCTTGGAGAAAAGTACCGCCTGAAGATTGGTCTGTCTGGCATCATTGAGGGAAGTCTGCCGATTGGTGGTTTGTCCTCATCGGCATCGGTTATTATTTGTTTCTTGTCTGCATTGTGTAAGGTCAACGGTATCCATTTGGAACCGATGGAAATGATTCTTACAGCAAAGGCAGCAGAAAATCAGTATGTCGGTGTTTCCTGCGGCAAGCTTGACCAGAGCTGCGAAGTGCTTTCTAAGAAAAATCACCTGCTCTACTTCGACACGAAAGATGATAGCTACGAACTGATCCCTACTAGCGAGAAGATTAAGCCTTACAAGGTGGCGATTTTCTTCTCTGGTCTGGAGCGATCCTTGATAAATTCTAAATACAACCTACGGCAGGACGAGTGCAAAGCAGCAGCTTATGCGTTGATGGGCTATGCAGGGATGGATTATGACACCTTTGCAAACACCCGGCTGCGTGATGTGCCACGAGGAAAATGAACTGAAAAAGCAGCAGAAAGCGGCGATTATCACACTGGATAGTAATGACCTAATTACTAGTTATGAGGAAAAGCCGAGAGAGCCAAAAGGTAATTTGGCGGTTCCGCCGTTTTACTGCTACCGTGCCTGTGATGTAAAGCGTATTCAAGAGGCACTGGACAATGGATGTGGCTATGATGCACCGGGCAGTTTTGCGGCTTGGTTGAGCAAGAAGACTCCGATGCACGCCTACCTCATGCAGGGAAAACGCTATGACATTGGGGATATTAATAGCTACGAATATGTAAAAACGTGTTCTCAAAATAAGAGAATATTAGGGGATATAAGGAACAAATGTTTGGGAAAGATGAGGAGTATGCATTATGAAAAAATTTGAAGATTTAAAAATTGCTGTGGCAGGAACTGGATACGTTGGTTTATCGATTGCTACATTGCTGAGTCAGCACCACAAAGTTATGGCGGTAGATATCGTTCCTGAGAAAGTGGAACTGATTAACAATAAAAAATCGCCAATTCAGGACGAATATATCGAAAAGTATCTGGCAGAGAAAGAACTAAATTTAACGGCAACCTTGGATGCCAAGGAAGCATACAGTGATGCTGATTTTGTGGTTATTGCTGCACCTACAAACTACGATAGCAAGAAAAACTTTTTCGACACCAGTGCGGTTGAAGCGGTTATCAAGCTGGTAATTGAATATAATCCGGAAGCAATTATGGTAATCAAGTCCACGATTCCGGTTGGCTATACTGCAAGTGTTCGTGAGAAGTTCCACTGCGATAATATCATCTTTAGCCCGGAATTTCTGCGAGAGAGCAAGGCTCTGTATGACAACTTGTATCCGAGCCGCATTATTGTTGGTACTGATGTGGATAATGCCCGTCTGGTAAAGGCGGCGCATACCTTTGCAGAACTCCTGCAGGAGGGAGCTATCAAGGAGAATATTGACACTCTGTTTATGGGCTTTACCGAGGCTGAAGCTGTCAAGCTGTTTGCCAATACTTATCTGGCACTGCGTGTTAGTTATTTCAATGAACTCGATACCTATGCTGAAATGAAAGGTCTGAACACTCAGCAGATTATTAACGGTGTCTGCCTTGATCCCCGTATCGGCGGCCACTATAACAATCCGTCCTTTGGCTACGGCGGCTACTGTCTGCCGAAAGACACCAAGCAGCTGCTGGCTAATTATGCAGATGTGCCGGAAAACTTGATTGAAGCAATCGTCGAGAGCAATAGAACCCGTAAGGATTTTATCGCTGACCGCGTGCTGGAAATCGCCGGTGCTTATGAAGCAAATGATAGCTGGGATGAGAGCAAAGAAAAAGAAGTCGTTGTTGGTGTGTATCGTCTGACAATGAAGAGCAACAGTGATAATTTCCGCCAGAGTTCGATTCAGGGTGTTATGAAACGCATCAAGGCTAAGGGCGCAACAGTAATTGTATATGAACCAACACTAAAGAATGGAGAAAAATTCTTCGGCAGTTTGGTAGTGAACGATTTGGACGAGTTCAAGAAAAAGAGTCAGGCTATCATCGCAAACCGTTATGACAAGAGTCTGGATGATGTGAAGGATAAGGTTTATACACGCGATATTTTCCAGCGTGACTAAAAAAGAAAAACAGAGGGAGATGCAGGATGGCAAAAAAGAAACTGCTGATTTATGCACATTACTACATACCTGATACTGCATCCACAGGCCAGATTCTCCGTGAACTCGCAGAAGGCATGTTGGATAAGTTTGATATTACGGTAATTTGTGTGGTTCCCAGCTACTTAGGAACCATTGAAGATAAATATAAGATACAGAAATATTACGAGGAAGAAATCAACGGCGTGAAGGTACTGCGAATCCGTGTACCAGAGTTCAGCAAGACAAATAAGAAAAGCCGTGTGAAGAATATTGTCTCCTATTTCTTTGGAGCAATGGGTGCGACCTTCAAGGTTGGTAAGATGGACTATGTGTTCTCCATTTCCCAGCCTCCGATTCTCGGCGGTTTGCTGGGTGTTTGGGGCAAATGGGTGAAACACGCCAAGTACATCTATAATATTCAGGACTTTAACCCAGAGCAGGTGCTGGCTGTTGGCTATACTAAGAGCAAACTGGTGACAGATGCCATGATGTGGTTTGACAAGTTCAGCTGCAAGCGCAGCGACCTTGTGATCACAGTCGGCCGCGATCTGGTGGAAACAGTCGAGAACCGATTCAAAGGCAAGAAGGTTCCCAAGACCGTTATGATTAACAATTGGATTGATGAAAACGAAATCTATCCGTTAGATGCGAGTAATGAGAAAGTTCTGGTCTTCAAGAAAAAGTATGGTCTGGATGACAAGTTTGTCATCATGTACTCTGGCAACATTGGTTTGTACTACGATCTTGAGAATCTGATTAAGGTTGTGGAGAGAATCAAGCCGGACACTAAAACTGCAGATGGTCGAGAGGTCGTATTCGCATTTGTTGGTGCTGGTTCAGTGCTGGACAAGCTGGTGTTGTATGTAAAACAGCATCACATGGACAATGTGACGTTCATTCCGTATCAGGATAAGGCTGACCTGATTTACAGCCTGAATGCAGGGGATGTTCACTGGTGCGTGAATGCAAAAGGCATCAAAGGTGTAAGCTGCCCGTCTAATGTCTACCTCAAACTTTCAGTGGCGGCATGATGGTCTACGGTGGCGTATAAAACGCATGCAAAATACCCCTACTGCGAGCCTGTTTTATTGCAGAGCAAGGTAGTGACATGATACCTTCATTTTTCCGAAGAATTAGAGGTGGAGGTTGAAAGTGTTGAAAAGCCCAAAATCTATTTTTCTGGAAAAGTTTATTGCAGAGAAAAGACGGACATGATATTTGCATTTTTCTGGAGAATTAGAGGTAGAGGGTGCTAGATGATTGTCATGTTGCAACAAGAGGAAGATATGAACTTGTACAGTTTTAACAAAGTGAGTTGGTGTACGGGTTATGACAATAAGGGTCAGCACTTTGAAAAATGGAGAAGTGCGACAGCGAGTTATGACAATAAGACCTAACACTTTGTTGGTGAGTTGGTATGAAGGTGTCTACTATAAAGTTTCAGTGGTGGTCTTTTGAAACCATAAATTAACGGAAAAACATGAACAAAAACACGCTGGATGGTTCCGGCTGGTAAAAATGATAAACACAGTTGTGTGAGAAACATGATGAACACACTGTTTTAAATAGATTAATCGGCTCGATATGAGCCTTACCATATAAGTAGAAAAAGAGGAAAAGGTGCGAGAAATGGAGTATAAGAGAAAGGTTGATAAAAGACTCATTCCAACTTGTAATATTATGGGAGTTAATATTGCGGCGATTAACATGGAGTGGTTGGTAGACTATCTCGAAAAAAATATTTCGGAAATAAAAGGAGACTATATATGTGTCTCAAATGTACATACAACCGTAACCAGCTATGAAGATGCGGCTTACTGTGCAATTCAAAATGGTGGGTTAATGGCAATTCCAGATGGCGGTCCTCTTTCTACTGTTGGTCAGAAACGCGGTCATAAGAATATGGAGCGCACAACAGGCCCAAGTTTAATGGGAGAGATTTTTGAGATCTCTGCAAAGAAAGGGTATCGCCATTATTTTTATGGTAGCAAAGAAGAAACACTGGAGTTGCTGTATCAAAAACTTACAAGCAATTATCCGGGAATTCAAATTGCTGGAATGTATAGTCCACCTTTTAGACCTCTGACGGAAGAGGAAGATAGAGCAATCATAGAGAGAATCAACGAAACCAAGCCGGACTTTGTATGGGTCGGACTTGGAGCGCCCAAACAGGAAAAGTGGATGGCAGCACATCAGGGAAAAATCGATGGACTGATGCTTGGTGTTGGAGCGGGATTTGATTATTATGCAGAAAATATTAAGCGTGCTCCAATGTGGATGCAGAAACATAATCTGGAGTGGGTATATCGTTTAGTGCAAGATCCGAAAAGATTGTTTAAGAGATATTGGAGCACTAATACGAAGTTTATTTGGAATGCAATGATAAGGAGAAAGTGAGGTAATGACTGTGGACAATGCAAAAAAACAGAATATTTTGATTGTACATAATTATTACCAGATTCCAGGCGGGGAAGATACAGTTGTTGCAAATGAAAAGAAAATGCTTGAGAATCATGGCCATAAGGTGATCCTGTATAGCCGTAATAATGCAGAATTGAAGCAAATGTCAAAGCCTCAGAAAGCTTTTCTCCCAATTACAACACTGTTTAATCCGAGGACATACCGAGATATCAAGAAGTTAATAAGAGATGAGAAGATAGAAATCGTTCATGTTCATAACACACTTAATTTGGTGAGTCCAGCGGTCTATTATGCGGCGAGACGCATGAAAGTTCCAGTCGTTCAGACGATACATAATTTTCGGCTACTCTGTCCCGGTGCGACTTTTTATAGAGATGGGCATATTTGTGAAGATTGCGTAGAGTATGGTTTGAAATGTGCAGTAAAACACAGTTGCTATCGAGGAAGCAAAATTCAGACGTTGGCATGTGTACTTAGTACTGCATTCCATCGAATGACAGGGATTTACGGAAAAATCAATTATATTTGCTTGACTGATTTTAATAAGCAAAAATTATTGGAATTAAAGCAAATTAAACCGGAAAGGGTATTTGTAAAGCCTAATTTTGTTGAATGCAAAAATGAATATGTTCCAGAAAAGGATAGAAAAGATCAATTTGTTTTTGCAGGAAGACTAGATAAGCTAAAAGGAATTGACTTACTTTTTGAAGCCTGGAAACGTATGGGAGAAGAAGCTCCAAAGTTAATTGTTTGTGGTACCGGTCCAATGGAAGATTGGTGTAAGTCGTTCACTAGAGAAAACGATGTGAACATTGAAATGCGTGGATTTGTGCCAAATAATGAGGCTCTAAAGATAATAGCAAACAGCAAAGCACTTGTATTGCCTACTCAGTGGTATGAAGGATTTCCGATGAGCATTGTGGAAGCGTTTAGTGTTGGAACACCTGTCATTTGTTCTGATCTTGGAAATGCTGGAAGTGTTGTTGAAGAGGGAATAACAGGTTATAAATTTCAATTTGACTCTATAGAAGATATGATTACTTGCGTAATGAAATGCAATAGTATATGTGAAAGTACAGCATCTAAATATTATGAAAAATACACAGAAAAAAGAAACTATGCAATGCTTATTGATGTCTATGAAAGCCTAAAGAATGAAATATGAGGAGAAATATAATATGAAATTGTCAATTGTTACTGTTTGCTATAATGCTGAACAGTGTATAGATAGAACTATAAAATCAGTTTTAAATCAGACATGTCCAGTATATGAATACATTATTATTGATGGAGGGTCAAAAGACAAAACGTACAATCGAGTTTGTAGTTACGAGAAATCTTTTGCAGAAAAGGGAATACTATTTAAGCACATTTCAGAAAGAGACAAAGGGATTAGTGATGCGTTTAATAAAGGAATAAAAATGGCATCTGGAACATTAATTGGGTTGATTAATGCAGATGATGAATTGCTTCCGGAAACATCGGAGATATTGAAAAATGAATGTAAAAAAATAGATGTGGATATATACTATGGGAATTGCTATTGGGTTGATAGCGAAAGAAATTTAGAGTATGTGTCTAAACCTAAACATGATTTAAGTAAACTGTTGTATAACATGGTTTTGATTCATCCATCTACATTTGTAAAGAAAAAAGCTTATGAGGAATGTGGTTTGTTTGATGTGACTTATAAATACTGCATGGATAAAGAATTACTTTATAGAATGTATAAAGCAGGGAAAAAGTTTGATTATATTGACCAATGTTTGACAAAATTTAAAGCAGGAGGAGTGAGTGATACACATTCTAAGGCTGTATTTAAAGAAGGAAGCAGAATGGCGTTATCTTATGGAGAACCCCAAATAAAAGTAAAAAGTATAGAGATTATAAAAACAGTTAGAAATCAAATGGTCAATATGATTAAGGGAACGAGAGTGTATCGAGTTTTGAAAGGAATATGATTTAATAATATGGGACTAAAGAGAACAATTATAGCAATTAAATGGTTTCCAAGTCATGTCATCAATCTTTTGACGCTGAGATTGAGAAAAATTAATTGTGGAAAAGGGCTATCTACACATGGGACATTATTTGTTAGAGGAACAGGTACAATCACTATAGGCGAAAATGTATCAATCACTTCTTGCAGAGAAACTAATCCAATTGGTGGTGACGTAAAAACTATTCTATTTGCAAAAAATAATGCAACTATAACAATTGGGGATAATACCGGAATATCAAATAGTGCTCTTGTTGCGATAGATTCGATTGCAATAGGAAATAATGTTTTGATAGGAGGAAATTGCAAAATCTATGATAATGATTTTCATTCTTTGGATTTTAATGAGAGAATGGGAACTGTAGATTTAGGAGTAAAACATGCCCCCGTTGTAATAAAAGATGGTGCATTCATCGGTGCTCACACCATAGTTCTTAAAGGAGTTACAATTGGTGAAAGAAGCATTGTGGGAGCGGGATCTGTTGTTGCTAGATCTATTCCAGATTATGAAATATGGGCGGGGAATCCTGCTAAATTTATAAAAAAGGTTGAGTAGAATATGAGTGCAATTCGAGAAAGTATTGAAAGTACTATAAAAAAAATAAAATTAAAAAAAAGAAAATGTAGGTTTGCACGATGCTCAAAAGTATCTTTTGACTGCAAATTTGAAGGAAATAATTTTATAGACAGATATGCAAAAATAGTATCATCGAGTTTGGGATATGCAACTTATGTTGGACATAATAGCAGCATAGAAGGTTGCAATGTAGGAAGATATACGTGTATTGGGCCAAATGTGCGAATTATTCACGGAAATCATCCGGTTCATGAATTTGTATCGATACATCCGGCTTTTTTTTCTTTGCAGAAACAAGCTGGTTTTACATATGTGGAAAAACAAAAATACTGTGAAGAATCTTATGTTAATCCAGATAATCAGTATTATGTGAAGATTGAAAATGATGTTTGGATTTGTGATGGTGCCTCAATTCTCGCTGGTGTGACAATTGGAAATGGAGCAGTTGTTGCCGCGAATGCTTTAGTTACGAAAGATGTACCTCCATATGCGATTGTAGCAGGTGTTCCGGCAAAAATAATTGGAAAAAGGTTTGAAGAAGACCAAATTAATTATTTACTGTCAATCAAATGGTGGGAGAGAGATAAGAAATGGTTAAAAAATAACTGTGATTTATTTGCAGATATTTCTACAATGATGAAGGAGTTAAAAAATGAGTAAGAAAGCGATACAAAAATATCTGTTATATGGTGAACTGGTTTGCGTATTGCTTATGTCTTGCTTTTTTGCATATAGAATTTTAACATTTTCAAGTAGCGAACCTATGGGATACTTATTAGCGAGACTTATTTGCTTTGTATTTGCGCTATTAATTATTCTTCAAAATATCAAGAGTAAGGTAACAATATGGGGCCCTACATTTTTAGCAGTATCTTATGTGCTGATAGTGACATTTAATATTCTTATTGTTACCAAAACTTCTATAAATGATTTTACAGATGCAGCTTTATGGCCTCTTCTATTTCTTACTGCTTATGAGGTGACGGCTCAAAATTGTATTTCAGAGGTGTCTCTTTTTAGAATTCTAAAGATAACAAAAATTGTATGTTTGGGATATTCATTTGTTTTGGTCATTGAACATATTTTGGGGATAATTCCAGGAACGAGTGAAATGTTTCCAACATATGTGCTTTTAGCACTGGTTCCATTTTCATTATATGAAATGGATATGGAGCATGGCATCAAGTTTAATGTATTTTATTTAATATGCACATTCCTTATCATGCTAATGACAAGTAAGCGGAGTTGTATCCTTGTTTTAGCTGTCGGAATAATGGGGTATTTTCTTATAAAAGCTAAAGTTCAAGGAAGAAATGTTAAAGCTATAGTTAATAGAATGGCAAAATATATTCTTTCAATTCTTGTGATTTTTTTGGCAATGTATTTTGTGACAAAGTTAATGAAATTGGATATAGTTGAAAGACTAAATGAAATGTTAAACGGTGATACAAATGGGCGCAGTGCAATTTGGGAAAATGTCTTGGGGGCATTTAATGCATCGACATTGAGCGAAAAATTGATAGGACATGGTTATCATGCGTTTAGATTTTATAAATACAGTGGCTATATGTATATTTTAAATGGAAATCTAGCACATAATGATTATCTTAATACTCTATATGATTATGGAATTATTGGTATAGCTGTTTATGCATCTTTTTTACTTAGTATGATAAAAGAATTGTTGCTTCTAATAAAAAAGAAAAGCGAAATAGCACCAGCATTTACTTTTTCAATTGTACTATTAGGATTTTTGACTTTTGTTAGCTATTTTGGAATCGAATCAAGAATTATTAATTATGTTGCAATTTTTTGGGGATATACACTTGCAATAAAACGTTTTGACATAAAAAATTAATATCCGGGAAGTGAGGAAGTGGATTTATGGAAGGGATTTCAATAATAATTCCTAACTATAATAAAGAGAAATATATAGAAAAATGCGTAAATAGCGTGCTAGAGCAAAGCTATATGCCAAAAGAAATAATAATAGTAGATGATTGTTCAACGGACAATTCAAGAAGAATTATTGAAAAATTGGCAAAGGAAAATGAAACTATAAAGCTCATATACCCAAAAACAAATGGTGGAGTTTCAAAGGCAAGAAATATAGGACTACAGAACGCAAGTTATGATTATGTGACATTCATTGACTCAGATGATTTTTATATCAATGTGGATAAATTAAAAAATGAAATGAAACAGCTTGAATTATTGGAGGAAAAAGGTTATCAGGGACTTGCTTATTCTACTACTGTTCTGGTAGATGAGGATGGAAAGGTAATTCCGTGTAGAGCTAACAGAAGACGGAGAAAAAATGAGTTTATGAAAGGAAATAGAGTATTAAAAACACTTATTTCTTTATCTAAACAAAAAAGAGTACCTAGAGATTATTGTATTAGAAAAGAAACCGTTCTTAAAGTTGGAGCTTATAATTATCCTCGCAATTTTTATGAAGATTTGGATTTGTTGATGAGATTAGCAAGAGTAGGAGTCTTTTTTCAGCCGACATATGAAACGGGGACCGCTTATCGACAACTACACAATGGCCTTTCGGGGAAAAAAGCTACTGATCATAGTAAGGAGATTAGAATTATTTGTGATCATTATATGAAAGATTTGAAATTGATTGATAGGGCTATAGCAATTTTTGAACGGGATAAAACTGAGTTGAAGAAAAAAATAGTTGACATTATAAGGGAAATCGCATGAAGAATCGGAGAAATAAATGAAAACTAATTTAAAAAAAATAAGCCAATTATATACCAATATGACATTGCCAGTAAAGGCGTCTATGTGGTATTTAGCATGTAGTGTGCTACAAAAGGCCATAGGCTTTTTAACTACTCCAATTTTTACGAGAGTTATGGGAACAAGCGATTTTGGAGTTGTTTCAATGTACAATTCATGGGAGGCCATTCTTACTGTCCTTTGCACACTTTATTTATATAATGGCGTATATAATAACGCCATGATTGAGTACAAGAGTGATAAAGACGGATTTACATCTTCTATGCAGACATTAACTACAATACTTTCTTTGATTGTATTTAGTGTATTATTTGTATTCTATAGACAATTGGCAGATGTAATTGGCTTGTCAAAACCAATTATGTTTTTGATGATGATAGACATTATTTTTTCAGCAGGTATGTCATTTTGGTCAATAAGAAATAGATATGAATATAAATATAAGAGTGTAGCTGTTTTTACAATATTGTCTTCGCTGTTAATGCCAGTTTTAAGTGTAATACTCGTATTAAATTCAACGGAACATAAGGCAGAAGCAAGAATCATAGGTACAGTTGTTACGCATGTTATTGTATATGACATTGTTTACTTTTTGAATTTAACCAGAGGAAAGAAAGCCGTTGATTTAAAATACTGGAAATATGGTATAGAGTTTAATCTACCTTTAATACCGCATTATTTATCTAGCACAATAATGACACAATCAGATCGAGTTCTTATTAATACTCTTTGCGGATCTTCAGCAGCTGGAATCTATAGTATATCCACAAATGTAACAAGCATTATGAATATAGTAACAGTAAGTATCAACCAAGCAGTGACCCCATGGATTTATGAGATGCTGGAAGCAAAAAAAATGAGGGAAATTGGGAAGAATGTCTACAAGATAGTTTCATTAGTAGGAGTAGGATTTGTATTAACATCATTTATTGTCCCAGAAGTTATTGGCGTTTTGGCACCTTCTGAATACAAATCAGCAATTTGGGCGACACCACCATTGCTGATCGGTATGTTTATGTATTTTATTTATTGTAATTTTGGAAATGTTGAAATTTATTTTCATAAGCAGAATGCCATGTTATTTTCATCTGTGACAGTTGCAGTAATAAATATTATTCTTGATTATATTTTGATTCAAAAATACGGTTATATAGCAGCAAGCTATGCAACGATGCTTTCTTACTATATTTATGCAGGACTGCATTATATGTTTATGAGTAGAGTATGCAAAGAGAAGAAAGTAGAAAACCCATTTAATGCATCTGTAATAATCATAATGACAATTGTTTTCTCTGTATTAATTATGTGCCCAGCGCTTCTTTATCAAGTTGTATTATTGCGATACAGCATTCTGGCAGTTATGTGTATAGTTTGTTTGGTGTGGGCAATAAAAAATAGGGATTTTATTTTGCAGTTGATCAGTAAAAAACATGTATAAGTATTACATTCATTATTAAAGAGTAGGAGGGTGTATGAAAAAAGTTGGAATTATCACGTTGACCAAAAATGCCAATTATGGAAATGTGCTTCAAAATATAGCTATGCAAAAAATTGTTAATGAACTTGGATTTGAGGCAGAAACCATTTTGAATCTTACAAATTCACCGCTGTTTAATAAGAAAAATTTTTCATTTACAAATTTGGCGAAATGGATGCTGAACTATAACAGTTATAGAGAAAATGAAAAGAGAAATGAAAATTTTCGGAAATGTTGTTCGGAAAATTTGCAATATAGCGATGTAACATATAATAACGGAAGATTCAGCAAAGAACCGACGGAATATGAATATTTTATTACGGGAAGCGACCAAGTGTGGAATCCAACTTTTGGATTTGCAACAGAGTTTGAACTATTGGGCTTTGTGCCGAAAGATAGAAAAATTTCGTATGCTGCGAGTTTTGGAATTGATAATCTCGATATGCTGTCTGATTCTAGGAAGGATGATATAAGGCATTACTTAGCGGAATTTTCCTCAATTTCAGTGAGAGAGGATAGTGGAGAAAGAATAGTTAGAAATCTCTGTTCGACTCCAGTCGAAACACATGTAGATCCTACGTTATTATTAAAAAGGCAAGAGTGGGAAAGGTTGGCCATTAAGCCTAAATTTAATTTAAAGAAGCCGTATATTCTGGTTTATATGTTGGGAGAAATAAGTGCTGAATATCAAACGGCTATAAAAAAATTAGCAAAGCAAAATAACGCAGAGATTATAAATGCTTTAAAGGGAAAATGTAAATTTATTAATCCTCTAGAGTTTATATGGTTAATAAATAATGCTACCTATGTTTGCACAGATTCGTTTCATGCTTCTGTTTTTTCGATTATATTTCATACGAAGTTGTATATTTTTAACAGAAGAGATCAGCATGCAAACCAAAATTCACGCTTTACTTCACTACTGAGACAATGTGGAATACCAAAAGATAAAGTAGTTTATAAAAAAAATCTTGAAGATAGCAGCATTGATTGGGAACGTGTTGATAAGCACATAGAAAAAGAAAGAGAACGTTCATTTGAATATCTAAAAAAAGCACTATCTAAAGAAAAAGAAACTATTAGTCAAATAGAAATTCTGAATAAAAAAGACTGCTGCGGATGTTCTGCTTGTGCACAGGCATGTGTGAAAAAATGCATCACAATGAGAATGGATTATGAAGGGTTCACATATCCGGAAGTTGATTCAAGCACATGTGTACAATGTGGACTGTGTAAAAAAGTGTGTCCAATTATTAACGCAGATTTTAATAGCAATGAAATGTTACACTATCCTGCATATGCGGCATTTGCGGATACAGAAGATATTAGGCTTAGAAGTTCATCGGGAGGAATATTTACTTTATTAGCAGAAAATGTATTACATAAAGGTGGCATGGTATTTGGTGCGGCTTTTGATGATGAATTTATGGTGTCGCATATTGGTATTGAGCATATTGAAGAAATAACAAAATTGCAAGGTAGTAAATATTTACAAAGTAGTATAGGAAATACTTATTATGAAGCTAAAGTAGCGTTAGATGTGGGACGTCAGGTGCTGTATAGTGGAACTGCATGTCAGATTGCAGGGCTTAAAGGGTATTTGAAGAAAGAATATCCTAATTTATTAACACTTGATGTTTTGTGTCATGGAGTACCTAGTCCTAAAGTTTGGAATAGATATTTGAGAAATCAAGAGGTGCTGCACAATGGACATGTGCGGCGAACGTTTTTCAGACATAAGAAATATGGCTGGAAAACGTACGCCTTATTATTAGAATTTTCTAATAATAAGGCGTACGAACGGATCTTTGGAGAAGATCCGTTTATGCAAATGTTTTTATCAAACATTTGCTTGAGACCGTCATGCTATGCGTGTAAATTTAAAAGTTTATCAAGACCTTCTGATATAACAATAGGAGACTGTTGGGGCGTTAATAATATATATCCAGAGATGGATGATGATAAGGGAACCTCTATAGTATTTGCGCACAGTGAAAAAGGAATGGATTTATTGAAAAAAATTATGGGTGAAATGACTTATAAAGAAGGAAACATAGAAGAACTACTTCCAAATACGGCTGACAGTCGAAAGTCTGTTTCACCTCATCCTAATAGAAATGCTTTTTTTGCTGCGTTTGATGCAGGGGAAAATTGTGATGAATTGTTGAAATTTGTAAACCCAAAAGTATCCATATTAGGAAAAGTTAAGAGGAAACTTAAAACAATTGTGAGAATGAATTGATATTCATGTTTGAGAGAAATGTTGAGGAAAAAATAATGGATGATGCCATGTTGAGGAATGTTCAACTTATACAGTTGGAGATAGCAAAAGAAGTTAAAAGAATCTGTGAACAGAATAATATTTCGTACTTTATGGATGGCGGAACATTGTTAGGAGCTGTAAGACATAAGGGATTTATTCCGTGGGATGATGATTTGGATTTCGGCTTTACGCGAGATAATTACGAAAAATTTATTGCTACAGCCAAGAAAAATTTGTCATCCGAATTTTTCTTGCAAACTTGGGATTCCGATAAAGAGTATGGATATGCTTTTGCAAAAATACGAAAGAAAGGAACAATTTATCAAGAGAGAATTGCTCAGGACAGTGATGCAAACTGTGGAATTTTTATTGATTTATTTCCTTACGATAATTTACCAAATGACAAAAATAAAAGAAGAAAACTTATTACAAAATTAACTTTTTTGAAAATGCTATTAAAAATTAAAGTTAATTATAAACCATGGATGGAAAATGAAACAATTAATTGGAAAAGATGGATGGTTTATTTACCTATTCGTTTTGTTTCACAGTTTGTCAGCAAAGATAGAATTCAGAAGCATTATATGAAAATAGTAAAGGTGGCAAATACAGAAAAAAGTGAATTGATATATCCGCAAGTTGCTGAGAAACTTGGAGTTTGGGCGATGAAAAAAGAATATTTTTCAAAATACATTTCTTTGAAATTTGAGGATACTTTTTTTTCGGCTCCAGTAGGATATAAAGAGTTTCTGACAGATGGGTATGGAGATTATATGACTCCTCCACCAATAGAAAAAAGAAAAAATATTCATGGAATTATAAAAATCGATCTTGGAAACAAATAATTGTTTAATGGAAGGAAATAGTTATGTCGGATAACCAAACTTATAAAGTTAAAATTATAAAAAATAAACTTAGAGACTTGTATTACCATATACAGTATATTGGAAACCAACCTTTAGAAGTGGGGGGGGTACAGCTTATATAAAGAAAAAGCTAGCTTCATCTGAACCGTTTATGATTTGCCGCTTAGGAGCGGAAGAATCGAGAACGGCTGTTCGATGGATGAAAAACGTCCCATATGAACAACGTAATATCCATAATATTATGTATAATGCTGGAGTTTTTCCAAATGACAGAGAAACAATTGATGAATTTTGTAAAATATACACAGGCGCATTGAAAGATGCTGATGGGGTGTTTTCATGGGGGTGTAAAGGTGAATGTTCGTTAATAAAAAAATATGCTTCCCCAAATGTTGTACTTCTTAATAATGCTGTTAACAACATTTTGTTTTACGATGATGTGTGGACTACGGCTTTGAAGGGAAAAAAAGTATTAGTTATTCATCCATTTGTAGACACTATAAAGAAACAATATGAAAAAAGAGACAAGCTTTTTGGAACCTCTAAATTGCCGACATTTGAAAGTTTAGAATGTGTGCGTGCAATTCAAAGTAATGCTGGAGAAAATGAAACAATTGAATTTTCATCATATTTTGAAGCTTTAGAATCAATGCAAGCAGAAATTCTAAAAAAAGATTTTCAGGTAGCGTTAATTGCAGCTGGAGCTTATGGATTGCCGTTAGCAGCCTACATAAAAGGACTAGGAAAACAGGCTATTCACATGGCAAGTAATATGCAAATATTGTTTGGTATTCGTGGAAAACGCTGGGATAATTGGCCAGCATGGGCAGCACATTTTAATGAGTATTGGGTTTATCCGTCTGAAAATGAAACTCCTAATGGAAAGAATGCTGTAGAAGGTGGAAGTTATTGGAGATAATAAAATAGAGATTATATTTGATATGCTTTTGAAGTGAAAAAAGGGTCTGTTATTTAATATAATAGACTTCTTTTTTCAAAAAAGTGTTCACGATAAAAAAGAGAGGAAAGTACATGAACAAACAAGAAAGTGATATTTTGAACGCATTGCTAATTGAACCGTTTATAAATCAGCGCATATTAGCCGAAGTATCTGGTCACTCTTTAGGAGTAGTTAATCGTTCACTTAAAGAACTTATTAAGGCCGATTATCTGGACGACTCAATTCGACCTACAATGAAGGCTATAACTGAGTTTAAGCAAAAAACCCCACAACGGGCTATTATTTTGGCAGCAGGATTTGGAATGCGTATGGTTCCAATCAATACGGAGATGCCAAAGGGGCTTCTGGAAGTTAATGGTGAGCCTTTAATCGAGCGCATTATTAAGCAACTTCATGAAGTAGGAATCGAGGAAATCTATATAGTTGTAGGTTTCATGAAAGAAAAATACGAGTATTTGATTGATGAGTATGGCGTAGAACTCGTAGTTAATGCTGATTATGCGGCAAAGAACAATCTGCATTCGGTCAAACTTGTAAAAGAACATTTGGAGAATGCTTATATTATTCCTTGTGATATTTGGTGTGACAGAAACCCGTTCCATCGGCATGAACTGTATTCTTGGTATATGGTTAGTGACCTAGTGGATAACGAAAGCAATGTCCGCGTTAATCGTAAGATGGAACTGGTAACTGTGCCAAAAAGTTCTGGCGGCAATGCAATGATCGGTATCTGCTATTTGGTGAAAGAGGATGCAGACACCGTTGCAGAAAGTATTGAGGAGCTTTGCAAAAATCAACGGTATGATGGAGCGTTCTGGGAAGAATCACTTTATAACAAGGATCGAATGATTGTTGCGGCTCGTGTGGTTCATTCAACAGATGTTGTGGAAATTAACACCTATGAGCAATTACGAGAAATTGACAGAGATTCTAACCAACTTAAAACAGATGCAATTCAGGTGATTTGTGCGGCCTTAAAAGCAAAGGCAGAAGAAGTTACAGATATTACGGTTCTGAAAAAAGGCATGACGAATCGTTCTTTCCTGTTTACTTGTAAAGGAAAGAAATATATCATGCGTATTCCTGGAGAGGGAACAGACCAGTTAATTAACCGCCGACAAGAAGCTGCAGTTTACCAAACGATTGATGGAAAGCATATCTGCGATGATATTGCATATATCAACCCGGAAAATGGCTATAAAATCACAGAGTTTCTGGAAGGAGCCAGAGTATGTGATCCATTGAACTACGAAGATGTCAAGAAGTGTATGAAGCGGTTACATGCGTTTCATGACTTGAAACTAAAAGTGAATCATGAATTTGATATTTTCGGCCAGATGAAGTTTTATGAAACACTGTGGGAGGGGACACCTTCTATATATAAGGATTATGAAAAAACAAAAGCAAACGTTCTGTCACTGAAACCTTATATCGATGCACATACCGGAGAAAAAGTGCTGACTCATATTGATGCGGTGCCGGATAACTTTCTGTTTGTTGAGAAAGATGGTAAAGAGGAAATTCGTCTGATTGACTGGGAGTACGCGGGAATGCAAGACCCTCATGTAGATGTAGCGATGTTCTGTATTTACTCACTTTACAATAAGCGTCAGGTGGATCGACTGATTTCTGCTTATTTTATGGAGGGCTGTGATGATGCAACCAGAATCAAAATTTATTGCTACATTGCGGCCTGTGGTTTGCTGTGGAGCAACTGGTGTGAATATAAGCGAAATCTTGGTGTGGAGTTTGGCGAGTATTCGCTTCGGCAGTATCGCTATGCAAAGGACTACTACCGAATTGTTCAAGAGGAACTGAAAAAGCAAGGGGAGGAAAAGTAAATGCCAAAAGTAGAAAGAGCTATTATTATGGCGGCTGGATTAGGAAATCGAATGCACCCAGTGACGTTGACAACACCGAAACCGCTGGTCAAAGTGAATGGGACGCGGATGATTGATACCGTGATCGAAGGACTACATAAAAACGGAATCAATGAGATTTATGTTGTTGTTGGATATCTGAAAGAGCAGTTTGTGACACTTGAAAAGGAGTATCCTGGGGTCAAGCTGATTGAAAATTCATACTATGATACTTGCAACAACATCTCTTCACTTTATGTGGCACGAGAGCATATTGAAAATGCGATGATTCTGGATGGTGATCAGATTATTTATAATTCGGAAATTCTTGCACCAGAGTTTGAACGCTCTGGTTATAACAGTGTTTGGACCGATGGAGAAACGGATGAGTGGCTTCAGACTGTCGAGAATGGTGTTGTAACGGCTTGCAGTCGGACAGGTGGAAAAGGCGGATGGCAGCTGTACAGCATTTCCCGATGGACTGCAGAGGATGGAAAAAAACTGAAACGACATCTTGAAATTGAGTTCAAACAAAAGAAGAATCGACAAATTTACTGGGATGATGTGGCGATGTTCTGTTACCCGGAGGAGTATCAATTGGGTATCCGTCCGATGAATAAGGACGATATTATAGAGGTGGATAACCTGAGTGAGTTAATTGCTCTGGATGCCAGCTACAAAAAATATGTGGAGGAAAAGTAAATGAATACGAAAAAAGAACGTGGGAAAATAGACTGGGTGATAACACTGGTGCCTTTGGCAATCGTGATTGCATTATGTGTTCTATTCTTTTTTGTACCGGAACAATCGAATGCTGTACTGAGCCAGATTCGTTTTTTCTTTGGTGATACCTTTGGTACATATTACTTAGTAATTGGATTGGGAATTTTTATCCTTTCTCTGTATATTGCTGGTTCTAAGTACGGTAACATCGTCCTTGGCGAGCAAAATGAAAAGCCGAAGTATTCCTTCTTTGCGTGGGGCTCGATGATGTTCACCTGTGGGCTTGCTGCAGATATTTTGTTCTATTCGTTCTCGGAATGGGTACTGTATGCAACTGATCCACATCTGGCAGAGATGGGTAGTATTCAGGATTGGGCAGGTGTATATCCGCTGTTCCATTGGAGCTTTATTCCGTGGGGATTCTATCTGGTACTGGCCGTTGCCTTTGGCTTTATGCTTCATGTAAGAAAAAGAAACCGTCAGAAGTATTCAGAGGCTTGCCGTCCGATCCTTGGAAAACATACCGATGGCTGGGCAGGGCGAATTATTGACTTGTTAGCTGTGTTTGCACTCCTTGCTGGTACTGCTACCACTTTTAGTGTGGCAACACCGCTTATGGCAACTATTATCAGTGAACTGTTCCATGTTGCCGTTAGTCGTACTGTGATCAACATTATTATTCTTTTGATTACCTGCGCGGTATATACATATTCCTTGTTGCATGGATTTAAGGGAATTAGCAAGCTGGCAAATATTTGTATTTATATGTTCTTTGGTCTGATTGCTTTTGTATTGCTGTTTGGTGGAGAAACACGGTATATTATTGAAACTGGTTTTTCTTCTCTTGGCCGGATGATACAGAATTTTGTTGATCTGTCTACGTTCACTGACCCGCTTCGCACATCGAATTTCCCGCAGAATTGGACGATCTACTATTGGGCATACTGGATGGTCTGGTGTGTGGCTGCTCCGTTCTTTATCGGTAGCATTTCTCGTGGAAGAACGGTGCGTCAGACGATTATTGGTGGCTACGTATTTGGAGTTGGCTCCACATTGACGAGTTTTATCGTATTGGGTAACTATTCTATGGGAATGCAGGTCACTGGAAAGGCTGATTTTATTGCGCAGTATCTGGAAAGTGGTGATTTGTATGGAATGATCGTATCTATTATTAAGACGATGCCGGGCGCACCTGTTATCATGGTAGTTGTTCTGTTGACGATGATTGCTTTCTATGCGACCTCTTTTGATTCGATTGCTTTGACGGCATCTTGCTATAGTTATCATACACTGAAAGATGATGAGCAGCCGAATAAGGGTATTCAGTTGATGTGGTGCATTTTGCTGATTCTGCTTCCGATTGCCTTACTGTTCGCAGAAAGCTCCATGAACAATCTTCAGTCGGTGAGCATTGTTGCAGCATTCCCGATTGGTGCAGTAATCGTGATGATTGCAGTTAGCTTTATGAAGGATGCTAAAAAATACATGGAAAATTTGGAAAATAAGACAGAAATAAAGTAAGAGATGGGTGACAATCTTTTTATAAGAGGAAAGGAGCAACTTATGGACAAAGAACTATTTAACCCACAATCTTCTTCCGTAAGTTCCTCCCGAATCATTTACACCCCATCAACCTTTGCCAGAACGTCCTTGCTCCATTTGCAGGAGGTCGGCTCTTTGCAGGCTGTTCACCCACATGTATCCCAGAGAGAGGATCTGGTGTCTTTCCTTTGCTTTATTGTTCTGTCTGGCGAGGGAGAACTTTCCTATGAGGAGCATACTTATCAGCTGAGCGAGGGAGACTGTGTGTTTATCGACTGTCGGAAAGCGTACAGCCATTCTACTTCCGATAATCTCTGGTCTCTTCAATGGTGCCATTTTTATGCACCATCTCTTCCAGCTGTGTATGAGAAGTACAAAGAGCGTGGTGGTCAGCCTGTGTTCCACCCGGAGGACATTGCTCCGCTTACCTCTCTTCTAACAGATCTTTACAACTTAGCTTCCTCATCTGATTACATACGAGATATGCGGATCAATGAGAAGTTGGGGACTCTGTTGACTCTCCTGATGGAGCAGTCCTGGCATCCAGAGAGCGTAACGGTGAGCCGGAAGAGAATGGAACTGGCGGCTGTAAAGGAGTATCTGGACGAGCATTATGCGGAGAAGCTTACATTGGATGATTTGGCAGAGAAGTTCTTTATTAACAAGTTCTATCTGTCCAAAATCTTCAAGGAGACTTACGGAACAACGGTCAATAATTATCTGATCTCAAAGCGGATCACCAGAGCCAAGCAGCTGCTTCGCTTCACAGATATGACTGTAGATGAAGTTGGTGCTGCGGTTGGCATGGGAGATGCAAACTACTTCAGCCGGATGTTCCGCAAGGTGGAAGGCAGTAGTCCAAGAGAATATCGGAAACAGTGGTGACATTGAGGCACAGCGAGAAATCGCTGTGTTCTTCTTAAAAGCATATAGTTTGAAATGAAAATAAAAGGAGACTTACAAAATGAACACAAAGCCAATAATACTCACAGTCCCAGCCTTTGAAGACTTCAGAGGATATCTTGTCGTGCCTTACGACCAATCTATAAATTTCACTGTTCAGCAGATTAACCAGGGATACAGCAAAAAAGCGTTCACGCTGCGTGGACTGCACTTTCAGGAAGGGGAACACGCCCAGGCGAAGTTGGTGTCTTGCCTGCATGGTTCAATCTTCAATGTAGCTGTGGATCTGCGCCCAGGAGAAACCTTCGGTCATGCTTACAGTGCGGTGCTGTCTTTTGAAAATCGAAAGCAGATGCTGATTCCCAGAGGATTTGCGCATGGATACCTGACGCTGGAAGATGACACCCTGATGCAGTGGTGTGTGGATAATGATTTCTGCGGTGAAGCTGCCAAGGCTGTGCGGTATGATTCGGATTTTGTCTGGGAAGGTGAGTCGTGGCCGGAAGCTGAGTATATAATATCGGAAAAAGATCGGAATGCTGTGAGATTGGAGAATTTTTGTGGAAGATAAAAGACCATATAAACCAAGAAAACCCGGCGCCGGCCGGAAACCGTTGAAGCCGAACTATGATGCGGCAGCTATCCTGCAGGAGCAGATGGAAGCAGCTGTGGCTCTCTATACCAATAACTCCCTTCAGACAATCGCAGACACATTATCTCTCAATCCCATCAAGGTGCGAAAGCTATTGATCACGGCCGGCGTTTATGAATCAGAAATTGCGGATGCGGTGAATTCTGCTTTTGAGGAAAAACAGGGGATGTCTTATAAAGAAGCATTGGAAGCGGTGGCTGCAGAGCTAAATCTGTCAAAGGCATCGGTGACTTCTTATTTACCTTATAAGAAAGGCGTGTATTTCAGAGAGGATTGTGATCGAGACCAGATCAGCGTTGTGGCGGAGGGGCTTCGACGAATGCGGCAGAGGAAGAAAGCAGTTGAAGCGTTGCAGAGCAGTCATGATGAACAGCATCTCTGGAAGTGTATCGTTGCTTTTCAAGGATACCGGTTCAAGACGATATCTGGATTGCCGTTTTCCTATAAGATCAAGACCGGGCGGAATGGGGAACTGACCAAGGAAATGTGGATCGATCGTCGAGAAAGCAGTAAGAGCCTGACGTGGAGTTCGGTACTGCTTGCTTTTGAAAAGACGGAAGGAAAGCCGCTGGTAGAGCGGACAAAAGCACTGGGAGATATCCGTGGCGTGTCCTATATTTATGGGATGTTTAATAGGTTTGGTCTGATCGAGGTACCACAGAAAAAAGATGAAAATCAACTTGCTATGTGCAAAAGAGAGAGGTAATATGTGCCGTAACCGGGAAGCAGAAAGGAATGCTCACGGTTAGGAAGGTAGGTAGCATTATAGAAAAATTGGAAGAAATGCTAGAAGAGTACATGAAGAAAACAGAGCCGGAGTATTACCCACCAGTGGAAAATCTGCTGGACCTAGTGTATGAGCATTACACGGAGAATAATCCAGTAGAGAAAAACACAGTTGCCGGAAAAGTCGCAAAGGAAAAAGAAAAGGAACTGGAAGAGTGGATGCGTGGTTTGGATGGTATGGATAGGTTGGTAGATGACTATGTTGGAAATAAGATTCCACTTTGGGAAAAAATCATGGACCAGCAAGGCAGTGTGTGCTGTGCATGGGAGAAGACTGCTTTTGAGGAAGGCATGAAAGTCGGAATCAGGCTCATGATGGAAGCAATGAAGTAAGTGCGATCCGTTTCATATAGTTTGTAATGGAAATAAAAATCCCTCACTGTGAGGTATGTACACAGTGAGGGTGATGCTCATATATAATTACTTTTCTTCAGCTTTTTTCTTCTTCGGCGCAATTTTATGACCGGAGTAGATTGCCATGCCCATGCAGACCAGAGAGCCGCAGGCAAAATATTTGTGAGCCTGCTGCAGTTTTTTGCAACCTGTGTAGAAACAGCCTGTCATGCAAGCGAGTGCTCCGAGTGACCAATATTTATGTGCTTTCATTATGTGTGTTCTCCTTTCAGTCGTTATCTTCTGCCCGAATTTTGAGCAGTTCTTTTACTTCGGCATCTGTTGCCTGCCGTACTGCTGCGTGACCGTTATATTCTATTGCACCGCAATCTGGGCAACGGTCAGGGAACTTCTCGGCAGAGAAACAGTAGTGGCAGGTATCGCAGTAATAGTAGTTCACCTCATTTCACCTCGCTATTCTTCATGGAGTCTTTCAGAAAATCATTGTGGAGTTCAGGAAGAACTGGCAGCTGATATCCTTTTGCTGCAAGGATATTCAGCTTAAAATCTACGAAGTGTTTTTCAATTTCGATTTTCTGGGCAATCTCAGCTGGGGTGAGTACATCACCGTGTGTATACAGGAATTGTGAATGCTAATATATACTTGAGCCACTTTCCTGCAAAATGACAGCGAATATTTGAGCCACCTAATGGCTTCCCGTATAATAGATGTAGACTACTATGCGGGAGGCGATAGAAAGGTGGTCACATCGGTGGATGTCTACAAATCAATCCGTGCGCTGCAAACTGAGGGCGTAACCAGCCAGCGAGAAGCAGCCAGAATTCTGGGAATTTCCAGAAACACAGTCAAGAAATACTGGATGGGCGATGCCGTTCCGTGGGATCGGAAAGTCTACCAGCGAGAAGCCTCTGTTGTAACGCCAGAAGTAAAGCAGTTCATTGAGTACTGTCTCGACACAGATGCAGCGGAGGGCGTAAAGAAGCAGCGTCACACAGCGCGGCGGATTTACAACCGGCTCGTAGAAGAGCGTGGTTACACAGGCAGCGAGTCTGCCATCCGAGCGGCAGTTCATGAAGCCAAGGCAGAACGCAAGGAAAATGAGGTATTTATTCCTTTGAGGTTTGCGCCTGGTCAGGCACTTCAAATCGACTGGGGAGAAGCTACGGTAAAACTGGCAGGTGAGAAAGTAAAGGTAAACCTGTTTTGTGCGCGCATGAGCTATAGCTGCGCACCCTATGTTATTGCTTACTGGCGGCAAAATCTGGAGAGCTTTCTCGATGCCATTATTCATACTCTTAACTATTTCGGCGGTGTTCCGCGTTCTATTATCTTTGACAACGCTCGTGTAGCGGTGAAGAGTGGTTTTGGTGCTCATGCAGCAGCACAGGATGACTATTCCAAACTGGCAGCACACTACGGATTTCAGCCGGTCTTTTGCAATCCGGCATCCGGAAATGAAAAGGGTCTTGTAGAGAATCTGGTTGGATATATCCGGCGCAATGTATGTGTGCCGCTGCCTCAAGTGGATTCTTTGGAAGATCTTAATACAAAGTTGTTAGAACAGTGCGCCAAATATCTGAACCACAAAATTGACGGACGCTCTCAGGAAGTAGGAAAGATGCTGGCCGAAGATCAGGCTCATCTCCATCCGCTTCCCAAATATGTTCTCGATATTTCAAAGAAAGCCTACCCGAAAGTCAATCGCTATTCCACAGTTCTCTTTGATACCAATTACTATTCCGTTCCTTGCAAATACAGGGGGAAAGACGCCACTGTAAAGGCCTATCCCAATGAGGTTGAGATTTGGATTAATGGTCTTCTGGTGGCTACTCATGACCGCTGTATGGGGCGAAAGCAGGAATCTCTGGACTTACGGCACTATTTGCCAATCTTGGAGAGGAAAGGGCGTGCAATTCGTTACGCTCGTCCGGTTTTGAATGCAGTGCCTGCTGAATTCCTGAATTGGATGGAAAAGCAGCATTTGAACTCCAAGCAGATGGTTGAATTGCTGGAGCAGTGTTTGACAGATGGCTACTTAGCTGTTATGCAGCGTGATCTGCCGACCCCTGATACGTCGATTGCAAAAAACGATGTTCCGGTTTTGTCTGTTGATCTGAGCCAGTATGACAAGCTGTATGAACGGAAAGGGGCGGCCTCATGATTGACGTAAAAGAAGAACAGATTCGACTTCTTGCAAAACAGCTGAAAATCCCCACTTTTTCTGAATACAAAAATATTCTCAGTGATTGCACGCCGGATATGGATTTTAGCGATTTGCTTCTAACGCTTATGACATCTGAAGCAGCGGCCAGACAGGAAAACCAAACCAGAAGAAGACTGAAAGCTGCTGGATTTCCTGTACAAAAATCGCTGGACGATTTCGATACCAGTCAGCTGAACCCCTCTGTTTCGCCGGTGTTCCTTAACGAACTCGCATCCTGCCAGTTCATTGAACAAAAGAAAAACATTGTAATGATTGGAAATCCGGGGCGAGGAAAGACACATATTGCGATTGCTCTTGGAATTAAAGCCTGCCTGCAAGGATACCATGTTCTGTTTAAAAACGCATCTACTCTTTCGACTGAACTTACAGAGGCACGGGATACATACCAGCTTGGCAAATTGGAACGGCAGCTGGCAAAAGCTGATCTTCTAATTTTGGACGAGCTCAGCTATTTGAGTTTTAACCGTTACGAATCCGATTTGCTATTTAAGGTCATTTCTGACCGCAGCGAGCAGTCTAGTACCATTGTGACAACCAACCTTCCTTTTGCGAGATGGACTGAACTATTTGAAAACACTACAATGGTTTCAGCTCTGGTGGATAGATTGACATACAAATCTGCCGTACTGGATATGAACGGCCCTTCTTACAGACTTCTTAGTTCTCAGAACGAAGTAGACACCGACAAGGAGAATGAAAATGACTAACATGCAGCCCACTTTCACGGTTGAGGAAGAAAATGAAGCCTTGGTTAGCTTGCTTCGTGCTGATTACGATGATGCTCTTGAGCAAATTCGAGTTCTGAAAGCCGATGTAACTGAACTGATTGATATTTTAAACAAGCATTCTATTGCGGTTCCGGTTCACATTCAGGAACAGATTCAACTGGATGCTCCGCTTGAATAAAGACATGTTCACCAGGGCTATTTACTGGCCCTGGTATTAACAGACGAGCAGTGGCTCAAATATTCGATGTCACAAATGCTACAAATGGCTCAAGTATTCGTTAGCAAAAGTGGCTCAAATATTGGCTGTCACATGGCTCAAATATTCATTGACATTCACAGGAATTCCTGTAGAAGTTCCTGATACTTCATCGCACGGTAAGCTGCAGATGCGTGGGATGGCATATTCGCTTCCAGATGAATCCGGTCGGCATTGAATTCGTAATAGCCAATCGGTTTGAGAATATCATCGTCCGACAGAAGCAGTTCGGAAGCGAAGATATTTGCTCGTCTTTCTGCCTTGGAGTTGTCCAGACTATAAAAATAGGTGTCTTGAAATGCCTGGCCGGAGCTGGCATGCTTCCGGTCAAACAGTGCGTGTCCCAGTTCATGAGCCAGAGCAGATATACGCTGGGCAGCTGTACAATTCGGATTGATGCCGATATATTCGCAGTTCAGCAGGACGGTATAGTAACCCAGAAGGTCGTGGCAAAAACGGATGTCTTTCAATTTGATAGCCCGTTGTGAGATGATCTCTTCTGGATTCCGGGTCTTATAGCGGCGAACCACAGCATCGGCGGTATCAATTATGCGTGTGTTCAAAGTAGACTCCTTTCCTCCGGAGTAAATGTGACTCTTTATCGCAGATATTTTTTTGGAGTAAATTTCTTCGCATCAGCTTTTGCATCGAGGAAAAGTGCTTCCATTTCTTTGATAAATGCCGCTTGATCTTCTTCGGACAGTTCACCGCCTGCAAACAGGGCTGTGGTCTGTTCTTTTATTTTCTTTGCCTGTGCAACACCACGGGAGCCATACTTTTTTCGTACATCCGCATAGAAGAGGTCATCGTTGAGCTCCTGCTGGAAAGTGGTCTCATCCATAAAGTAATCGGTGGTGACTCCAAGAGCTGTGGCAATCTTCTGGATTGCATCTACGCTTGGTTCACGCTGGTTGGATTCAATATAGCGGATCGCACGGTCTGACATAGAAGCCCGACGTGCCAGTTCAGCCATACTCATGTGCTGGGCGGTGCGGAGGGCTTTTATTTTATCTCCGTTGGTTGCGTCAGGAGCCAGAGTAGTGGCGGCTTCTGCCTTGGCATCCTGTGTGTTAAGTGGACTGGTTTCAAAGTTCGTTTCTTTTTTCATGTCATGCCTCCATGTGGGATAACCTGTTGTCTGTTGGAGGGAAAGCACCAACATTTACAACATAATTTTGTAAAGCTACTTGACAAGGAACAACTGTTCCTATATACTAAGAACAAAGGTTCGGGAACTCCTGTTCCTATAATACAATAGAAGGTTGTTAAAGTCAATGGGTGATTTGGAAATAATACAGAACAATGAATTTCTTGAACTTGAAATTAAGAAAAATAATTTTCTAAACAAGAAAAAATAGTTGCAAAATACTCGCGATTATGATAGTATTTAAAGCGGAGGTGAGAAAAATGTTTTTCTTTGAACAGGATAACAGTCGGGATGTACATAAAAGAGTAACGGAATCATTGATTTCAGACAGCTTTGTATATACATCTAATATGGAAAATACAAGAATCCTGCTGGGGAAAGAAACTGAAAAACAGGGTTTGCGTGGAGCGGATCTAGCCGAACTGACAGGATGGTCTCCATCAAAAACAAGTAAACTTACAGCAGGAAAACAGAAACTTACAGCAGAAGACACTCGAATTTGGGCAAGAGCCCTTGGGTATACACCAGATCCGTTTATAAATGAAGATGCTGACATCAGATTTTATAAATTAGACGCTTATATTCGTAAACCGAGTGATGTTTTGGAAGCATATTTTGACGCCTCTGATGACTCACCGGAGCATACGGCAATTGCTAATTACGAGTTGCCACTGTCGATATTATCTATGCTTGGTGTTAAGCCTTCGGATTATGCCATTAGAGCGAATGCTTCCTATTTTGGCATTGATCCCTATTCTAAGAAGGGATTTGGAAACACAGCAACGAGTATCAGATTTTGGCAGCGTACTACTTCAAGCGGAGAGAATATGACTCCAGAATTCGGACTCTGGATATCTCCAGACAATGACTTCTTTTTATCAGCAGTCTATCTGAATAGGCGAGACGGTGAAGGTGGAATGTCTGCATTGCGAGCAACCTATAAAGACGCTTTGCAGATAGAAGAGAGCGATGCGGAAGCATTTGATAGCTTCGCCAAAGAAAACAAGGACTGGTTTCCACAGTTTTTGAAAAAAGGTGAGATTGTCGCAGTAGGTGCAAGTACAAATAATTTGCCGGGGCCGGGTGACTTGGAAAACGTATTGATTCGGTTGTTCAAACAGTATTGTGCTTTAGTATGGGAAGTAAAAGGCATTGATCTTTTGCCTGAAAAATACAAGCAAAGGGAAGAACTATCGGTCTTTCAACAATATGATATTTTAACTGGAGCGGCAGATTTTCCTGTAGATGTGAAGGAAGAAATTTTGCAGAGAGAAAACTATAAATGTGAAAATGATCCGACGCACAAGACGTTTATTGATGCTAATGGAAAACCATATATGGAAACTGCTCCCATTGTTCCATTTTCTGTAGGCGTACAATTTGGCCAAACAATTTTTCAGGCGGAGAATGGGGCTTGCCTGTGTCCAATATGTAGAGCTAAGATGCGATATGGAACGCTTAGTGATCGAGAGGATATGATCTTAAAACTTTTCAGAAAACATCAGAAAGCGCTGCAAGAAAAAGGTATTGAAGTAACTTTAACACAGGTTTTTACTGCCAATGGGCTGGGACAGTGAGATATTATCCGCTAACCGTGTAAGGAAAGGAGCGTACTGGTAAATGAATACTACGAATAACAATGCTCGCCATGAACATTCACATAGCGATTATGTCAGAACACAGGGGAACTTTGCAGACACAACAAATGACGATGTGATCATTATGAAAAGCATCAGGGAGATTACCGGCCGGGGTAATAATGCTGAGGTAAAACGGCGCAGCGATGGAAGGCTGGCTGTTTATGAAGTGAAAAAGAGTATAACCATCGGGTAATTGGATTCGATGAAGGGCTAATAGGAGCCGAGGATTGTGGTTGAAAAACCATGTTCTTCGGCTCCTTTTGTCGTTTATGGGGCTGCTTTTAGTCAAAATATCTGTTTTCGATAAAAATTAGTAGCGAAATTGCAGATCTCAGCGCGAAATACGCAATCTGTTTCGATGTCGAAAAAGACACAAACGGGATATTATAAAGTAGGAAGCTACACAGGAGAGGAGGTGGATTGAGTGACCGAGGAAGAAAAGCGGTTCCATGAAAAAATGGCTGACCGACTAATTGAAACACGAGAAGCAGCGGGAATGACACAGGAGAAACTGGCCGAAAAAGTTGGCCTCCAAAGCAACTCAATCCACCGATATGAAGCTGCAGAGCGAAAAATCAACCTTTTTACAGCCGTAAAGATGGCGGATGCCCTTAATACAACAGTGGACAAGCTGGTTCCGGAGGAGTACATACACAAAACTGAAAAGACAGATATTGAAAGAGAAGCAGAAGATGTATTCCACCAGCTATCACCAGAAGATCAAAAAATGCTCCTTCGACAGATGAAGGGGCTGCTGGCAGTACCAGCGTAAACCGTGCAGTAGAAGGTTACTGTACGGTTTTTATTTTGTCATTGGCGGTCCTCCATGTCAATTATTTTAGAATTTCTACCAAATGGTAGAGCTGGAAACATATCTTCAACAGTCTGGTTGAGGAAAGCTCCCGGTCATTTTGTTATCATATAATCAGTCCAAGGGACAAGCCCACAGAGTCAAATGAAAGTATCTGTCGGCAAGCCCCGGACAAATAAAAAAATATCGTAAGCCCGATTCTAGAGCAGGCGAAGGATACCATAGCAGAACCTCACAGAACAGCGATTTATTTGCTGGCTGTGGAGGTGTGCGGTTGGGATTATTCCTGCTGTCTCTGGAATCGGGCTTTTGTGTTTTATGGCCCTACCAAATGGCTCAGCGTTTCATCAGCATCCTGCTTCGGTATCTTTCCCTTTCAGAGTCCGGGGGAAAGGACAAAACAATGATGATGAACATGATGACTGGAGCAGTTGCAATCAATGGTGGCGTTGGTGTGATGGAGGTTCGCCAGCCGCAGATGGTGGAGAAAGCGGTACAGGATGCAGGACATATCGCCGCAGATATCGCAGAGAACGCGCATATCACCTTACATGAGTTAAAGGAAAAGATCGATACGGTGTTGGAAAAGAAGCTGCCGAGTTTCAAGGCACTGATGGAGATGAAACCGATGGCTGTTGCACAGACAACCGTGGATGATGCTTCCCTGACCGTTTACCAGAACGGCTATGCAGTCTACGAGATGGATGACGCACACACGGTCATTGCAGTGGATCGCTGTGGTGATTACCGTTATGACTTTACAGATGGTACATATTGTTGTGGTCAAGCTTTTTTGTAACACTATGGACTGAAAAAATCCAATTTTGACGATCATTGTTTAATAATGCTATGCTGTTTTTCGTGCCTCAAAGGGTGTTTTATAGTTATTATAAGA
>Ga0129312_1000450_pt1 | contig 35800 bp, 20 predicted proteins | sample O827metagenome_FD_94434 | JGI IMG/M metagenome (GOLD analysis project Ga0129312, IMG submission 94434) | Orangutan group fecal microbial communities from Wisconsin, USA - O827 metagenome | ecosystem: Host-associated > Mammals > Digestive system > Large intestine > Fecal | place: USA: Wisconsin... | reverse complement strand
TTTGCTCACTTTTTCTTATATTTGCATATAGGCCTCGGGCGTTTCGATGAGCCGTTACTTAGTTTTAACCTTAATAATCATTGACGAATGAAATGTTCAAGATTTCTCGCCAGTTTGCTGGCGTCTCTGGTCCTTGTCGGCTGTAACAACAAGGACAACCCGACTCCACCGGAAACACCGGATCCTGAAATCGGTCCTAAAGCTGACCTGGAATTGGTTATGGACCGTACCACCAAGGTGCTTTATTATGGAGACCGCAAGACAGAAGGAGTATTCAATTACTATGTCGGTCTTGGTGACAAGGAATTCATAAAAGATAATGAAGGCGATGATGCCGCTCCTGCAGACGGTCATATCATTTTCTTCGACATTTATGCATCGGAAGGCTCTGATTCATTCGAAACGGCTGTGCTGCCTGACGGCAAGTACACTATCGCTGAGACCAATGCTGCGGGCACTCTCAATAATTATTATACCCGAATGCAGGTCAATGTCGAAGGAAAGCAGACCAGTGTCGATTTTACGGAAGGTTATCTGGAAGTCAAGACTTCGGATAAGGGAAAGATACTCAAGGGCCTGTTTACATTGAAGGACGGCTCTACCGTCAGCTGTATCTATGAAGGTCCTCTTGCCTTCGGAGACCCTAATGCAGGCTCTGAACCAAGCGAACAGATACCGGCATTGGGGGCAGACATCAATGTTTCATTTGCTCCTGCTTTCGGGGTTTATTATGGTGATAAACTCGGCTCCGGCACGGACGGGTATTCTGTAGTTCTGACCTCACCAACGGCGGGCAATGACGGAGTTACAGTATCAGGAGGTGCAGTAGTCGGACTTTCCCTTACCCTTGAAAACAGTCCGGTCATCTACCTTAAGCCTGGCATATATACTGTTGCCGATACCTATGCGGCTGGGACTATAGAACCGGGATTCTCGCTTTTGGGCGAGTACTACGGCTCGATTGCCGCTACCGTCGATGCGGAAGGGAATATACTTTCCCAGAGCGGCATTGCGTCAGGAACCGCACTTGTCAGTGAATTCGGTGATACCGGTTACAGAATCGAACTTGAACTCGTTACTGACAACGGAAAGTCGGTGAAGGGGGTATTTACGGGAGACATTGAGTTTACGGACGAATCTCCGAAGGAAGAGGACAACACGACTCTTACCGGAGACTATACTCTGAAACTTCCTGCGGAGACAACTACCGCTTCCCTTGCGTACTATGGGGATTATCTTGGAGTCGGTCTGGCCAACTGGATTCTGTCACTGGAAAATGCCAATGGCGATGCGATTGACATTGAACTTCTTACGGAAAAGGCTTCCACTACCGAAATTCCTATTCCAGAGAAACAGTATAACATGAGTGTCGACAATCAGACTGTCGGTTTCGTAGCAGGTAAGACTTCACCTTTAGGACAATCCGGCACATGGTATTGGGATCTTTCCACTCTTGATTCAGATGGCTACCTTCATGGCTATGCGGCAGCTATCGACGGTTGGGTGAAACTGGCCAAGGATGGGGACAAGACCACTGTCAGCTTCGAATTTGTGGATCCTGCATACAACTTGTTCGGCGGCTCGTGGACTGGCGTCATTCCTGCGGCAGTGGACAAGAGTAACCTGGCAGGCTCTTCGTCAATCAAATCCCGTTTGACACATAGAGCGCAGCCGAGTCTTCGGAGAAGGGCGAGAGCAATGTCATGGTAGGCGCTTCTGCCGTGGATATCAGGCTTCTTGATGAGATGACCAGTCAGGTGACTGTTGCTTAAAATAGAATTCCCGCCATCGTGCTTCATGAGAAAGACGATGGCGGGAATTTATTTATGGATGGGCGCGTATGATTATTCTGCGGTGAATTTGATCTCTGCGCCCTTCAGAAGTGGAGAACTGAACGAGACATTGATTTCTCCCGCTTCTCCGGTAGTCTGGATATAGGCCAGCAGGCGTCCGTTATAAACTCTCTGCCGGTTGTCACGGTAATCTCCCATGTCCGTGTTGTCCGCGCCTTCGAGTCCGAGGAGTCGCGCAGGCCCGTCCACAGTGCAGGTGATGTTGTTGTCTGCCAGTTTGACCATGACGCCATTCTCATCGACGACTGTAACTATGATGTGTGCGGTGGCTTTGTCTTTGGACAATTCTGAGCAGTCCGAGATTACCCGCAGGGCATATGGGCGGCCGGATGTGGTGATGGAGTATTCCGAGATGACGTTACCGTCTTTGTCGCATCCTTCAGCCTTGAGTGTGCCTGGTCTGAAAGGTATATCCCACCAGATGATACCGCTCTTGTCATCGTAAGGCTTCATCTCTCCGACCTCCTTGCCGTTCAGAAGGAGTCTTGCCTGGGCTGCGTTGGTATAGCATACTACCCGGATTTTCTGCTCAAGTGAGTAGTTCCAGATGTCCAAAGCGTCCGGGGACAGAAATGTCCGTCCGTTTCCATTACGTGGGGCCGGTACCGGATATGTGCCGATGTAAGTCATTGGACTGGTGCTCCACATTGAAGCGCGGAAGTATCCGTTCGGCTTAGGGAAACTGGCGAAATCGAGCAGTCCGGTTCCCAGTCCTCGTGACGGCCATGGTCCTGACTCTCCGAGGTAGTCGGTTCCGGTCCATATGAACTGTCCGAAGATGAAATCTTTGTCACGCACGGCCAGCCATGCGTTTCTGCTCCGTCCATTCTCGCTGCCGTAGATGACTCTCTTCGGATAGGTGGCATGGTCCATGTCATATCGGTCCTCTGTGTAGTTATAGCCTACCACATCTACTGCATCAGGATACTCTGTTTCGTTGGACATTACCACTCCGGCAAGTGCTCCTGTGGTCGGACGCGAAGTATCGACGGCGCGTACGCAGGCAACGAGTCTCTTGGCTATCTTGCCGATGCGCATGGCATCAGGTGCATCAGGATTATATCCTCCGAACATTGGCTGGTTTATGCCGCTGCTGTTCAGGATAGGGTGCGAATACGGGTCGTTCGGATAATCGACTTCATTGCCGATACTCCAGAGGAATATGCTGGTGTGATTCCGGTCGCGTCTTACCATGTCGGTGATATCCTTCTCAATCCATTCTTCGAAAAAGTCGAAGGACCCGTCATAACTTGGAGTTCCTACATTCCATCCTTCAATCCATTTGCGCTTAGGAAATTCCCATTCGTCCGATACCTCGTCCATCACGAGCAGTCCCATCTCGTCGCAGAGGTCGTAAAGTACAGGTGCCTGAGGATTGTGGCTCATGCGGATTGCATTGGTGCCGATAGCCTTGAGATTCTCCAGACGCCGTCTCCAAACTTCCTGTGGTACAACAGCACCGAGAACTCCGGCATCATGATGGAGACAGACTCCTTTGATTTTCATCCAGTTCCCGTTCAGGGCAAAGCCTTTGTCCGCGTCGAATGTGAGGGTGCGGAGTCCGACTCTGGTTTTGCTGCCGTCAATCTTCTGACCATCAGAAAGGATATCGGTCTCAAGGGTGTAGAGATATGGCTCGTCAAGGTTCCAAAGATGCGGGTTCTTGACTCTCAACTCTGTCGCGACTTTACTCAAGCCTGCTTCTCTGTCATTGACCGTGACTATCTTGCTTGAGACAAGATTGTTGCCGGCATCGTAGAGGCTGGCTTGGACTTCGAGTCTTGAATGGAGCGGCAGATGCTTCTGAATCTCCATGTCCACTGATACTGTAGCCTGTTTTTCCGTGATGGATTTGGCGTGCCAGCCGACTCCCCAGAGTGAAAAATGTGTTTCGGGTGCGGATACGAGCCAGACGTCACGGTATATGCCTGAACCGGTGTACCAGCGTGAATCCGCATATCGGCTGTGGTCCACTCTCACTGCCAGGACATTCTCTCCGTCCTTGAGGTAAGGGGTCAAGTCATACATGAACGACACGTATCCGTTTGGACGTTTGCCGAGAAGCTGTCCGTTAAGGTACACTTCGCTGCGGTTATAGACGCCTTCGAAATAGATGTAGTGTCTCGGTGCGTCGTCGTTCACCGTGAAATGCTTGCGGTACCAACCGATGCCGGCGGGAAGATATCCCGTGCAGCTTGCGAGTGTAGGGGAGAGACGCCCTTCTATGGACCAGTCGTGAGGAAGGTCGAGTGTGCGCCAATCTTTGTCATTGAAAGAATTGTCTTTCTGGTCAGGAGCATCGGTGAGGCTGAACAGCCAGCCGTCATCGAATTTCATTGCATCGCCGAACGAGGTCTGTGCCTGTATCGAAATGCAGGTCAATGCTGATAAAAGCGTGACAATCAAGTGTTTTGCAGTCATGTCGAGATCTGATTTGTCCAAATGTCATAAATAAAGCCGAAGCCTGCAAGTGCAGTCTCCGGCATTTGTGATGTTGTGAGATTACTGGCGTCTGGCCGGGTTTTCCGAAAATGCGATTTCCCACGCTTCAGAGAACTTGCCTTTTTCGACGGAGACCTTGATTTTGCTTGAAAGCAGGGTCTGAGGGTCCGCATTCAGTTTGAGAGCAAACTCTGAACGGCTCTTTTCTTTGCCCAGATCCACGATTGTGGTCTTTCCGTTCTTCGGATTTGTCCAGGAAATCTTGCCGGTTACTCCATCTTCGAGCGGCTGGTAGAGTCTGATGTTGAGGACGTCAGTTTCCTTGATGCCGAACTCGAGAGGAAAACACCATTTCGCCCATGCCACGGCAGATGCATCTCTGGCGTCTGCGTCCTGGGCGGCAATGGCAGCTTCATCAGCGAATGCTCCGCTTCCGAGATACTCGAAAGCACCGACATCAGGATGACCGTCATTGACAGGAAAACCGAAGAAGTCGCGTCCGCCGTTATGCGTCATATAGGTTCCGGCATTGATGCATGGAGAGTCCTTCTGAAGCATGTACCCCTTCAGTGTGCCCAGACCTGTTTCGCCTGTGCCGGGGTCGACAAACTTAGGGTCTGCCACGATGGCTTTCGGGTCGTCAGGTATGCCGTTTTTCCATGGTCCGAAGTAGCAGTTGTTGAGGAACAGGCTGCCGGCAGGGAGATCAGGCTTCAGTGTGTCGTCGAAAGACCTGTCCCAAGCGTAACCGACTGACCAGGCGGTGCGGAACTGTCCTTGTCCAGTGGCGTAGAAGATGTTGTTGTAGAAGTGGGCCCCGAGGTCGTTTATATCCTTTGCCTTCTCAGGATGGTCACCTCTGAAATACTCTACTTCCGAGACTCCGTGGTCCACATAGAACACGTTGTTGTAGAGGACGTTGTTGTCGCTCTTCAGGCTGCCCTGCATCTGGACGAGATGTGTCTTGTCGTTCTCTGAGATGTTGTATCTGGCAACATTCTCGAAAATGTCGTACATCAAGAGCAGAAAGCCGTGGTTTTCCTTGCTGTAGTTGTATTGTGTGATGCAGCGTTTGCAATAGAAGTCGAAGTCATAAGCGAAACCGTCTCCATTTCTGATCTGACGCCCGGTGTCATAGACCTCGTTGAATTGCATGATGGTTTCTTCACAGCCTATGATCCAGCATGCTGCCGTATGAGGCCACCAGCCTTCGCCTTTCTCTGCCCAACCGTTGTCTCCTGGGAGGTCGAGCAAACCTGAACGCATACAAGAGCGGTGGATTTCATTGAATTCGACAACAGCTCTGAAAGAACTGCTGACTATTATGCCGTCGCCGCCGAGGTTGTCCATATAATTGCGGCGTACACGGAGTTTGTCAATGCCGGTAGTTGTGATGCCCACCTTGTCCACCCTTTCAATTCTGTTTCCTTCGATGAGGACGTCTTCCAGGGTTGAGGCGTTCTGTGACACTGTAAAACCTCTCCAAGGGCGCATCACGCCACCGCTGATTGCCGCGCAGCGCAAGCGCGTGCCTCCCATCTGGCCCCAGATGTCGTGGATGTAGTTGTCCTTTATGACAATGTGGCTGAATGCTCTGCCGGACTCTCTTTCGTCGATGAGGATGCCGTTGCGTCCTACGCCTACCTCAGGAGGGAATCCGCTTGTGATTTCAAATCCGACAATTTCGAGTCCGTCGGAGTTGAGTATTGTGATTGCCGTGCCTTCTTCCTTTCCCATATTGATGACAGGACGTCCCTGCCCGTAACCTGAGAACACGATAGGCTTTTCAGGTGAACCTGAACTTTTGATTACCAGGTTGCCGTAGAACGTGGCACCTCCTTCGAAGAGAACACGGTCTCCGGCCTGGAATACAGATGCATTGACCTTATCAATGCTCTTCCAGGCATTGGTGACGGAAAGTCCATCAGCGTTGTCATTGCCTTCCGGTGACACGAAGTAGGTCTTGTCTTGCGCTTGTAGCCCGAACGCCGCAATAGCCAATATTGCGATTGTTGTACTGATTCTTTTCATTGCCATCTGTTCCTTAGTTCAACTTCCTTGACTGGAATCTCGAATTCTTCACTGAATGAACCGTTGGTGAGCGATACCTTGACCTTTGTTCCGTCAGTGACGGAGACATTGGCATTGACAGGGATTGCAATTGTCCTGCGGTCTTTCAGTTTGGAAATGTCCAGTTTGTATGTTTTTCCGTTGTCTGGATTTGTCCAGCTGATTTGTCCTTTTATGTCGTTCGTGATCGGCTCCCGGAGACGTATGGTAAATCTGGATGGACCGTTGGTCGCTACGACTTTAGGGAAACTCCATCTGGCCCATGCTACAGATGAAGCTTCACGTGCAGCCTTGTCAAGTGCGGCTTCTTTTTCCGGGTCTGATTCAGGAATGCTTCCCAGATATTCGAAGGCTCCGATGTCTGTCTTGCCGTCAGTTACAGGCTGTCCGAAGAAGTCGCGTCGTCCGTTGTCAGGAATATATGTTCCTGCTCCGATACATGGAGAGTCCGGGCGGAGCCTGTATCCGGCGAGGGAGCATAATCCGTCACCACCGGTTCCCGGGGCAATGAACTTAGGATCTGCTACAAGTGCTTTAGGATCATCAGGGATGCCGCTCTTCCATGGGCCGAAGTAGCAGTTGCTCATGAACATGCTTCCTGACGGAAGGTCCGGTCTGAGGGTATCATCGAACTCTCTCTTCCATGTCTCGCCGGTAGAATACGCGGTGCGGAACTGTCCTTGTCCGGTGGCGTAGAAGATATTGTTGTGGAAATGTGCTCCAAGATCATTGATGTCCTTTGCGGTTTCCTTTTCGTTGCCTCTGAAGAAATCCAAATCGAGAAGACCGTGATCGACATAGAACACGTTGTTGTACAATATGTTGTTGTCATCCTTGAGGCTGCCTTGCATCTGTACGAGGTGGGTCTTGTCGTTCTCTGAGATGTTGTAGCGTGCCACATTCTCGAAGATGTTGTACATCAGCAGAAGGAAACCGTTGTTCTCTTTGCTGTAGTTGTACTGTGCGATGCATCTCTTGCAGTTGAAGTCGAAGTCGTATGCGAATCCGTCACCATTGTAGATGTTGCGGCCCGTGTCATAGACTTCATTGAACTGCATGATGGTCTCTTCCGTATCCTGAATCCAGCAGGCCGCGACATGCGGCCACCATCCGTCATCACCTGGAAGGTCCGGTGCCCCGGCCCTCATGCAACTGCGGCGGATGACATTGTATTCGATGAGGCCGCGATAAGGTCCGTTGACGAATATGCCGTCGCCTCCTATGTTGTCCATATAGTTTTTGCGGACCACGACATTGTCACGGGCTCCCCAACATACGATGCCGCACTTGTCGACGCGCTCTATCTTGTTGCCCTCGATGCGAACTTCGTTGATTGTTGACGGTTTATATGACGGGTCCCGGAATGACTCGCGGTTACGCAGAATCCTGACAAGAATGGCGGAACTGTAGTAGCCGACATTCTCTCCTCGTCCGCCCATCTGCCCCCAAATGTCGTGAATATAGTTGTCCTGTATGACAAAATGTTTGAGGTTGTGGTCAGCACCGGATGCGGTGACGGATATGCCCTGTCGTCCGACTCCTATCTTGAATGGGGCCTTGGACGTGATTTCCATGCCTTTGACTTCCCAGTACGAGATGTTTTCGAGCAGGATGCCGGCGCCTTCGGCTTCTCCGAAGTCAATCACCGGGCGTTTCTCGCCTCCGAATGATGATATGGTTATCGGCTTGCCCTCCGAGCCAGAGCCAAGGGGCTTGAGTTGCCCCTTGAAGATTGCTCCTGATTCGAAGAGAATCTTGTCTCCCGGCTGGAAGACCACGGTGTTGACCTTGTTGATGGTTTTCCATGCACTCTCTACCGAGAGGCCGTCTGAACCATCGTTTCCATCTGGGGATACGAAATACGTTTTTTCCTGAGCGGAAATTGACAAGGTTGCCAGCATGGCTGCCAATGACATCGTGATTATTTTGTTCATCTTGTAAACTTTATGCGTTGTTTGACATTGACATTACTTTGTGTTGTCCCTGAAGTATTTGGTCCATACGCTGGCCTGGTTCAGGTCAAGTGACTCACAGAAGCATTGATGTGCCTTTTGTCTGTCTCCAGAGGCGAGGTGAACGAGTCCCTGGAGGTAGAGGTTGCGTGCTTTGATGACGTTGCTTGATCCATCTTCGCCGAACTTTGAGTAAATGTCCACTACTGTGGTAGCAGATGTGTTCTGGCTAACGATGTAGTCCTGGATCTTCTTCAGTGTGGCTTTTGCTTCAGTCTCCTGACCGAGTTCCTTCTGGGACATTGCGACGAAATAATATCTTTCATCGATGTATTCACCTCTTCTGGAACCGGCTGTGAGAATGCATTTCCCGAAAGATTCGCGTGCTTTGTCTTTCTGTCCGAGAGCCTTGTATGCAAGTCCCTGATGATATGCTACTTTTGCCACGAGAGGTCCGTTGGAGAGTTCATTTGTCTCCAGATTGCGAGGGAATGTGCCGGCTGCCAAGAAACTCTCAAGTGCTTTGCTGTTGCGGTGTTTTGCCAGCTGGGAAAGACCGTAGAGAAGGTTGGCATCCACGAACTGCGTATATACTGTCGAGCCGCCTTCCCATACGCGGAAGTGTCTGTTCTCCAAGATGTCGAGAGCATCGCGGTACTTGCCGTTGTCGATCAGAAGATAGACGAAACGTGATGTGGCGTCATCAGATTTCTCGACGGTCTTGCGGTATTTCTCCATACGGGCAAGTCTCTTTTCTGATGGTACGTTGAGGGCAGCCTCCACATCTTCCATTTCCTGGAAGAAGATAGGGTTGGAACTGTCCGCATTGATGGCCATATTGTAATACTTGTCTGCCAGATTTTTGTCTTTCAGGTACTTGTATGCGGAGTGTCCGAGGTTGCGGAATGTCATTCCGAAGTTGCTGTTCAGCTCGGTAGATGACTTCCATGCTGAGATGGCCTCGTCTTTACGGTCATAGTAGTACAGGAGATTGCCGAGATAATAGTATGCCTTCCAGTCAGTTGGGTTCTTTTCCAAAACATCCCTGAGCATTTCCAATTCTTCGACGCGGAAGGTGAAGCAGTAGTCCGGAGACATCTCGGCAGCCTTGCGGTAATAGTCCAGAGCTTTGTCTTCGTGACCGGCCTGTGAACTGTACCATCCTGCCATATAGTTCAGGAGTGGAGAAGCCGTGAAAGGCTCGACAGCATTCTTCTGCATAGGAGTTGATGAGTATGGAGTTCCGTTCTCCATTGCGAAGTCAAGTATTGCTACAGCATCGTCCCATGCACCTATGGCATTATAGAAGGTTGTCACTTCAATAATTTCCTGGAGAGGAATGCCCATGTGCGTGATGGCGTGCTTGGCAAGATCCTTATTGGCCTGAATACGGGCTTTTTCAATGATACTGAGGAAGTCTATAGGGTCGGAAGCTATGTTCTCGTCCAGCAAAGCGACAGCTTCAGCCTTCTTGCCCTGTGTGCTCAGGAAATGTGCTTTGATGAATTTGCTCTGAGTGCTCTTTCCGCTCAATGCAATGGATTCATCGATAGCTTCCAGGGCATCTTTGACCTTGCCTTGTTTCCAATACATTTCTGCGAGGTAAAGATAGGACGCAGACTGGAAACCAGGATACCAGGTTGACTTCCAGAAGTAGCTTTCTGCTTCGGAAATCTTTCCGAGTGCGCGTGCAACTACTCCGGAGTAGTAGAACATCTCACCATCCTTCGGGTTCGTGTGGTAGATAACTCCGGTTTTGGCGATTTCCGGCATGTAGTGCAATCCCGTAAGTCTCTTATATGCGCAGGAAAGGTATTTCTCTGCAACTGTCCATTCTGCTCTCTTGGCATAGTAGATTCCGAGATTGACATTGACACGTGAATCGAGAGAATCGCGGCGCAGAGCCTCTTCGTAGTAAGGGAGAGGGTTGAGGCGTGCATTGTGGAATTCCTCCAGTCTCTGTCCCGCGAGGAGGAGTTCTTCGACAGAATTGTACTCTGACGGCTGCTTCGGACGGTCTGCAGGATGCGGCTTGGTGTATTCCTCTTTCTCTGCAGGAGACCAACTTACGAGTTCGACACCGTTGCTGTCGTAGAGACCGGCGAAAAACTCGCTGTCTTTCAGCGTTGAAGACACCTTGATGTTCTTGATATAAGGAGTGTCAGGGTCAATGTCAACAGTTTCTTCAGAAATTACGTCGCCGGCGGCTTTGATGATTACCTTGGCATGCTTGTAAAGTGCCGTAGAGTTGAATCCCACCATGAAGTTGTCAGGTGATGTGCGCTCTATGTTTACGGCTCCTTCCAAATTGACGTTCTTGGCTCCGCCGATACCTTTGATAGGATACCAATACTGTTTTGTGACTCTGACTTCATTAGGTCCTATCCAGCTGTAGTCAGGCTGGTTGTCTGAAAATGTTCCGACCATGAGTTCGAGGTAGGCTCCATCCTTTTCCGTCAGCATCTCATTCCAGACGCTGTTGGTACCCCACAGGAAAAACTTCTTTCCAGGTACGAGATGGTGGTTGGCCCAGTGTGCCGTGCCGGCATTCTTTCCGAAATCGTAGCCGACCAGATAGTCCTGGGTATAATTGACTGCGAAAGTAGAATTCGCGTCTTTGAAATTCTTCCACCAACTGTTGTCTGTCGGTTCACTGTTTCCCCAAATGGTGTTGTATGGCCAGTCGGTGTACTGCACCTTGCTGTGGGCAGTACCATAGATTGTCTGAGGAGGAAACTGGACCTGATAGTTCTCATCGCAGTGCACGGAAACATTGGCCCAATAGAGGAAACTCTGCATGACAGGGGTGCGGTTCTGCATCTTGAATGTCGCCTCGACATAGGATTTGCCTGGGAACAGTGTAAGGCCTATAGTCCATTTGAGCCTCTGGCGAAGCTCGGTTTCTCCTATCCAGATAGTCTTGCTTCCATCCTCATTCTCGGTGATTTCATATCCTGCGTTGAGGGTGGAAGATGCACGGTGGTGGTGAGGAATGTTCCACTCTACGCCACCGGAAATCCATGAGCCGATCATTCCGATGAGTGCCGGCTTGATGACATGCTGGCGGTAGAAGAAATTGTAGCCTGTCTGTTTGTCTTCAGCCTGGAAAATCCTGCCTCCGATTTCCGGAAGCACACCGATTTTTGTGTATTCGTTCTCGAGGGTGAGGTACTTGTAGTCCCTGTCGACTCTCTCATCTGTGAGATTGTCATACAGAGCATATGGATATATGTGACCTGCGGCTCCCTGGTAAGTTCTTCCGTTGAAAAAATATGGATATAAATCCGGATTCCCTACCAGGTAAGTAGGTATGGTCTCCTTGGTCTCCTTCGCTGTCACCTGATCCTGGGCATTGAGGGCAAATGCCGATGAGAGCATCAGGAACGTGCTGAGTAAGATTCTGTTGTTGATCATTTTTGCGTTTGAATTATTAGTTTATATGACTTAATAGCCTTTGTTCTGCTCGAGTGTCTGGACACCCTGATAGTAAGATGCTGTGATTGCAGCCTGCGGTATAGGCATGTGCTCGTGAGTCCCTTCAATGAAGTTCTTGCCTTTGTACTGATGTGTATTGTCATTTCCGTACTTCTGGTAGTATGCCTTCATTACTTTTCCGGCTCTTCCAGTGCGGGCCAAATCCCAGTAGCGGTCATATTCCATCGCCAATTCGACTCTTCTTTCATGGTAGATGGCTTCAAGCAGTTCTTCTTTGTTTGTTGTCGTGACCTTAGGCAGTGCGGAAGGGTCGTCACCGCTGCGTCTTGCCCTGCCGCGGACTTCTTCGAGATAGTCAAGAGCTTCTCCTGTCTTGTCAAGCTGGCAGCATGTCTCGGCCATATAGAGCAAGATGTTGGCATATCTGAGAATGATCATGTTTCTCGGAAGGTCATCCTCGTTGCTTTCTTCAGTGCGGTATGAGAAAGGAACATATTCCTTCTTTGACTGATAGCCGCTGTCGCTTGAGAGATTGAAATGAGTGTGTCCGTCGTAAAATTCGTTAGGGGCAATCACTGTGGCCTTCAGACGGGGATCACCAGGCTCGAAGGCGTTCACGAGGTCAAGGGTCGGGCAGTGGAGTGACCATCCTGTCCATTTCTTCAGATATGGCTTCGGTGTACCGTCTTCATTGACATTGGATGGGAATTCTTCCAGCAGCTTTTTGCATACGAACTCATACTGGTCAGGAGTCAGTGTTGTCGTGGATTTGTTCAAGTCGGCGAGTTTGATTCCTGCATCGTGTCCGTAGAAACTCATCATGTTGCCGTCATTTGAGTCTCCCCAGCCTGTATGGGAAGTCCTGAACTGTATGGAGAAGATGATCTCACGTCCGTTCTGGTGCTCCATGTCGAAAATATCCTCATAACGGGGTTCCAGACTGAACCAGTTGCCTTTCTCAAGTTCCTTTATGGTGTCGTAGGCCTTCTGCCAATCCTCTTGCTTTTTGCTGTAGCTGGCATGATATACGTATGTTCTGGCGAGCATTGCAAGAGCGGCTCCTTTGGTTGCCCTTCCGATATTGGCAGCATCCCAAGTTTCAGGAAGTCCTTCAGCTGCATCTCTGAAGCCTTGCTCGATGAATTCCCATGTCTCATCCTCAGTTGCACGAGGCTTGTAATATTCTTCATATGTGAGTACATGATCTACCAGAGGAAGACCTCCGAACTGACGCGCCATGTCGAAGTAAACGTAACTTCTGAGGAACTTTGCTTCAGCAATATACTTGTCGGCGTTATGGATGTTGTTCCTGGTTACACTTTCGATAAGGTAATTTGCATTTGTCACGACTTGGAAATCCTGGTTCCAAGTATTGTTGCCTGAGTATGAATTCGTCGGCAAAATATTGAACTGGATCAATGATTTGGCATTTCCTGCCCACGCTACACCATCTGAGCGGGAGTTGCCGAGCTGAGAGTCGTCTGACAGATTGTCTCCGAGATGAAGATAGTGGTAGAGACCGAAGTTCTCAGTCATGAAGACATGATATATACCCATGAGGGCTGTCTTTGCCTCACCTTCCGTAGTATAGTAATTCTCTACTGCGAGATTGACAAGAGGCTTTTTTTCCAAAAGGTCGCTGCAGGAACAACAAAGTGCAAGGCTCAATGTTGCCATCATTATTTTATGTATTCTCATAAAGCTCTAGTTATTAAAGGTTGATATTGACACCGATGACAAAAGTGCGAGGCTGCGGATATTGGCCTGCATCCACTCCGTTGTCTGAGATTTCAGGGTCGAATCCTGAATATTTTGTCAATGTCAGAAGGTTCTGGGCTGACAGATATAACCTTAATGACGGATTTCTTTTCGCTTTGAAATTGAATGTGTATCCGAGTTGGAGATTCTTGAGTCTGAAGTAAGAACCGTTCTCGACATACATTGTGGATTGCCACCAGTTCTGGCTGTTTCTGGCATCGTCTGAATCATATGCGAGCGAAATAGGGCGGGAATTGGTCGAGCCTTCTTTGCTCCATCCTGATTTGTAAGCTGACTTGAGGACATTCTGTCTTCCGTCGAACTTCTCGAAGTAGAACTTGGATGCATTGAAAATGTCGTTGCCATAAGTTCCCTGGAAGAGAAGGGAAAGGTCGAATCCTTTCCAGCTGGCATTGAATGACAGACCGTAAACCATCTTCGGGTTCGGATCTCCGATGACCGTCATATCGTCACTGCTGATTTTTCCATCGTTGTTGGTGTCAGCAAATATGGTGTCTCCTGGTTTTGCACTCGGCATGATGACAGTTCCGTCCGGACTTTTGTAATTGTCGATTTCCTGCTGGTTCTGGAAGATTCCAAGCATCTTGTAACCGTAGAACCGTCCGTACGGGTTACCTACGGTAGAACGTATGATATTGTCAAACTGGCCCTGGAAATCTATCAATGCGTAATCGTATGTGATTCCGTTGGACTGAAGAATACCTGAAGTTCCGAGATTAGTTACGGAGTTCTTGACGAAGGATGCGTTGGCATCAATGCTATATGAGAAGTCACCGATGTCGTCTTTCCATCCCAATGCTATTTCAAGTCCTTTGTTCTGCATTCCTCCGACATTCCTGATAATTGAACTTGTTCCGGCAACGCGCGGAACAGTCTCGTTGAGAAGGATATTTTCGGTCTTGCGGAGATAGATATCGAATGATGCTGTAAGTCTGTTGGTCAGGAAACCAAGATCGAGTCCGGCATTGTACTGCTCTGATGTTTCCCACTGGATGTCTTTGTTTCCAAGGGTGCTCAGCAATACACCGTTGATTCTTTCCTTGTCACCGAGTACATAGTACTGGTTCTGGGAGATTGAAGTCTGATACGGATAATATGAAGAGATACGCTCGTTACCTATCTGACCCCAGCCGAGTCGGAGTTTGGCCATGTTGAACCATTTGGCACTCATGTTCTTGAAGAAAGGTTCTTCAGAAATCTTCCAAGCGAAAGCTCCTGAAGGGAAATAACCCCATTTCTTGGAACCGACGAATCGGGATGAGCCGTCAGCACGGAAGGATGCGGTAAGGAGGTATCGGTCGAGAAGATTGTAGTTGATTCTTCCCAAGTATGAGAGCATTCCCTGTGCTTCAGCACCTCCGGTAAGTGATGGACTTGTATCTGATGCGGCATCGAAGTAGCGGAACTGTTCAGCTTCGCTAGGAAGATTTTTCTTGTTGCCTGCATACCACTCCCTATAATAGTCCCTTGCGGACATGGCCGCCATTACAGAAATGTCGTGTGCGCCGATTTTCTTGGTGTAGGTCAGCATGTTCTCCCATGTCCAGTCTTTGCTGAATGTCGTACTGCGGTACACTTCAGTATTTCCGCTGGCAATATTGGACGTCTCAGTGTAGATAGGTGTGAAATTGGAACTGAGTATGGTCCTGTAATTATATCCGAAGCGGGATGTGAACATGAGGTCTTTGGTAATCTTCAAGTCAGCATTGAGGTTCATCATCAGGAAATTGAGATTGCTCTTGGAGTTGTTTCTTGCGATTACTCCAGCCGGGTTTGCCAGGCGGAATGCAGTAATACCGCTATAATAGTCGGTTACGTCATTCCATACGGGTACATCAGGCGGAGCAATGAGAGAAGAAAGGAAAATTGTCTTATTGTTGGAACCATTGGCGCCGAGTGAATTCGTTTTCATGAATGATCCGGTGAAGGAAGCCTGCAATGTCAGAATCTTGAAAGGCTTGTACTGTGTCTTCTGAGAGAAGTTCAGACGGTCGAAAGAAGTGGATTTTACCGTTCCCTGACGATTGAACATATTTGTGGTAAAGACAGTAGACAATTTGTCCGAGCCTCCTGACAATGTTATACTGTGATTCTGATATATGCCGGTACGCATGACCTCTTTGAACCAGTTCGTATTGGTTGCAATCGATGACGGGTCGCCATACTTGGCAGGCAGTCCTGAATTGTCCCTTACATAATTCGTGAATTCCGCGTATTCGGATGAACTCAACATCTCAGGTCTCTTAGGTGTCGCTTCAACTCCGAACTCACTTTTAACATTGATTTTCAATGCTCCTGCCTTTGCCTTCTTTGTGGTAATCATGACGACACCATTGGCGCCGCGTGAGCCATAGATGGCACAAGCTGATGCGTCCTTGAGAATTTCGATGGACGCGATGTCATTAGGGCTAAGGTATTTGATGTCTGACAGAGGAAATCCATCTACTACGTATAGCGGGCTTGATCCGTTAGGTGAACCGGTTCCACGGATTTTGATTTCTGCCACAGCATCAGGGGAACCGCCTGCCGTTACGATCTGAACACCGGCTGCGCGGCCCTGGAGAGCCTGGATCGCATCACCTGTGGATGCTTTTTCCAATGCTTCTGCACTGACAGAAGAAACTGAACCTGTCACGTCGCTCTTCTTTACGGTACCGTAACCTACCACGACGAGTTCGTCCAGCAGATTCTGGTCTTCCTGAAGTGTGACGTTGATGGTTTCGTCTGTCCCGACAGTTACTTCTACTGTCTTATATCCGATGAAGGAGAACTCCAAGGTTGCTCCGACAGGCACATTTGAAAGATTATATGATCCGTCCTGGTTGGTAATCATACCTGTGGCTGTCCCTTTTATAAGGACATTGACTCCGGCCATAGGTCCAAGGGCATCCTTGACTATACCCTTGACAGTGTGCGCGTTTTGTTGTGTTTCTGCATAAGTTGGAATTTCCGCGTTTGCAGGTGCTCTGCATATGCCTGTCATCAGCATAGCTACTAATAACAATCTGATCTGATTTTTCATTTTGCGGCTGTTTTAATGTTATTTGTAAATTATCGGGTCGCTGGTTTACGGCCTTCGACTGCTATATTAACGTTTTATATGTATAAAAATAGTCGTATTCTGTTCAAAAACGGCGATATTTTGCTTTTGACATATTCAGAACGCTTTTTGAACGAATAACGACGGTATGCCTGAAAATCGCCAGTCTCTCATTATCAAAGTTTTTCTATCTTTGAAACGAAAAAGTTTATCAGTATGTTGCGTCGAATTACAACTCTGCCAGGTGCCGTCGCCATGTTCCTGATTTGTGCCTTTCTGCCGCTTGACGCCAGAGAGGTTTCCAGTTATTTCTCCACTTCATGGACTTCTTTCAGGGATGAACTTCCGAGCGACTATATTCTTTCGATGGACTTTGACAAATATGGTCGTCTGTGGATAGGTACAGAAAACGGAATGGCTAGTTTTGACGGCACTGTTATTTCCAAATACATGAGGGGAACTGGAGCCGTCTCGGGGAATGAACTCAATGCGGTACTTGCGGACAAGTTCTATGATAGAGTTTGGTTTGCCACCAAGCGGGATGGTCTCGGTTTTTATGACCTGCGCACAGGAAACTCTGTGTTTTTCCGGCATGACAAGGCCAATCCTAATTCTCCTCTTTCTGATGAGATTACGTGTTTGCGTCAGGATGATGCAGGAAATGTATGGTTCGGTACTTATACTGAAGGAGTAGGAAAGTATAATGTGGAAACCGGAACATTTACCGCATTTTGCCCCAAGAACGTCGTAGGGATGGCCGAGGGCAATGTGAGGTGTATCGAACTTGCACCAGATGGGAAAATATATGCAGGATATTTTGCGGAAGGCTTTATGGTAATCAATCCTGTTTCTATGACGGCAGAGCATTATGTCCGCACCGGGAAACCCGGATGCCTGCCGGACAATGGGATAGGATGTATCGTCATTGATAAGGACAACAACGTATGGCTCGGGACCGGTCGCGGTCTGGCATTATTCCGTCCTGTCACCAAGGATTTTACGGTTTTTGATTTGAAATCTTCCGGATTGCCGAATGGGATAATTTTCTCTATAATGCGAACATCTGACGACAGGATACTGGCATCCCCAGACACCAGAGGACTCTGGGCCATGGACCTTGACGCGTTGGCGGGAGGAGACAAGCGTTTTCATCAGGTGATTATGCCGGAGAAAATGAGTGATATAGGAATACGCTCTATGGCTGAAGACAGATACGGAAATGTTTACCTTGGCTCGGCCGGAAAGGGACTGTACTATAAGTCATTGAATCATACGGGTATTTTTACTGTGCGTCATCCGGAAGATTTCAAGGAAAAACTGGTCAGGGGTCTTGATTTTTCTGATGGAGGACTCTTGATGTCAGGTACAGATGGGGGTGGACTCTGTCTTCTGGATTCGAAGACTAATCTTGTGAAACGGGAAGTTGCCGGTATTCCTGACAAGAACATCATATCGATCTTCAAGGACAAGTCAGGACTATATTGGGTGGGTACGTTCAATAATGGTGCGGTCGTCGTGGACAGTACTCTTAAAGTAAGGGCAACCATGTCAATAGGAGAGGTGAGAGACTTCTGCGAATCAAAGGATGTCATATGGGCTGCATCTGGAGTGTATGGGCTTTGGAGTATAGACAAGAATACATTCAAAGCGACGAGGCGGCTTTATACGGGCGACAAGTTGGATGACCGTTATCTCAAATCAATTTGCATTGACAATCGTGGAAGATTGTGGGTCGGCTCTTATCGCGCCGGACTCTACGTATTTGACTCTGACCTGAATCTTGTGGCCCGGTTCAATAAAGGAAATGGGTTCATATCAAGTTCTGTCAATGACATTTTTCAAGATAGCAAGGGACGTGTCTGGGTCGGAACGGACAATGGACTTATCTGCTTTTCTGATCCTGATACTTTCTCATACGAGAAACAGTATGCCGACAACAGTTCGTTGAGTTCGGAAGCGATAATGTCTGTAATCGAGGATAAGTCAGGCACCATATGGTTTTCTACGGCCAAATCCATCGGATTCCTGAGGGACGGAAAGGCTGTGGACTTTTCAGGAGATCTGAGTTTTATGCATGGCTGTTTCTCCTTTGGGGCGGTATCTATCCGCAGGGATGGTCTGATGGCTTTCGGCTCATCTGACGGAATCATATTCCTGGACAGGTCTTCAATCGATTTTGACGGAGAGTCCGATGTCCATCTCTCTTCGATAGTTGTCAAGGACAGCAGTAATCCTTCTGAGGTCAAGCAGAACACCATTTTGATGCCTTTTTCCGAACAGGTGCCCCTGAAGTGGTACCAGAACAATATTACTGTCAATTTCAGCGCTGATGATTTTTCCAAGGCGGATAATCTACAATACTTTTATAAGATTGACCAGATGGACAAGAATTGGCATCGTGCGTCCGGTCATTCATTGACTTTTCTCCAATTGCCTCCAGGAGAATATACACTTCGCGTACGCGGCAAATATTCCTGGAACGACAGATTCGGGAAAGAGGCAATTGTCAATGTTAGGATTTCTCCTCCAATTTGGTTCTCGACTGCGGCACTGATGCTCTATGTATTGATTTTCTGCGTGTTGTGTTTCCTGATAGCTCGTGCAATAATCATGCGTCGTATGGATAAGGCAGCGATAGAACAGGTTCGTGAAGTAAACGAGGAAAAACTGAGATTCTATACCAATGTTACGCATGAACTCAAGACTCCGCTGTCCCTGATTATAGGCCCGGCCGAAGACATGATGTCCGATAAGAGTCTTGACCCCGGAGCAAAGCACAAGTTGTCGCTTATCTACAAGAATGCCGGTAATTTGATGGAACTTATCAATAAATTGTTGAATTTCAGGATGGCCGAGACTGACAACATCCGTTTTAACCCGACCAGGAGCAATTTGGGTGCTTATATGTCCAACATCGGCAAAGTGTTCTCGGAGTCCAACACGAACAAGAACCTTGAAATGATTCTGGATATCGACAATGGTGTCTTTATGGATTTCGACAGGGAGATAATAACATCCGTACTTAATAATCTGTTGTCCAATGCTTTCAAATATACGAAGCGAGGGCAAGTTACACTGAGCCTTCATACGAAAACCGAAAACGAGAAGGAATTTGCCGTAATCAGTGTTTCGGACACCGGAGAGGGGATAGCTTCAGACCAGATTGACAAGATCTTTAACCGCTATTACCGGGTTCCGGACAGGGAGAATATCAACGGTTCAGGAATCGGTCTTGCCATTGTCCGGAAATTCGTGAAACAGCATGGAGGAACAATCAGCGTGGAGAGTGTCCGCGGCAAGGGCAGTTGTTTTACGGTGCTGCTTCCTATGTCTTCAGAAGTGCATACCTCTGACATTCATGTGAGTCCTGATGCGTCCACATCATCATTGCAGAGAATTCTTGTTGTCGAGGACAATGCTGATATACGGGATTACCTTTCATCCATTCTGTCAGATGAATACGAAGTGCTAACAGCCTCAAATGGTGAGGAGGGATTGTCAGTCGCCATGAACTCGGTTCCCGATATCATCATAAGTGACATCATGATGCCTAAGATGGATGGCCTGGAAATGTGCCGCAAGATTAAGGAAAACATAAATCTAAGCCATATTCCTGTGGTGCTTCTGACTGCCAAGGATACTCTTTCCGACAAGAGCGAAGGCTATAAAGTGGGAGCCGACTCATATATCACCAAGCCTTTTACGAGCGAGCTCATAAAGGCTCGTGTAGCCAATCTTATATTTTCCCGTGCCCAGATTGCCCATCAGTATCTTAAGCGGCTCAATAATTTTTCCGCTCCGAAAGTCGAAGAGAATTCTGGATTCTCACCTCTCGACAACAAGTTCTTGAGCAAACTGTCTTCCTATATCGAGGATAATATGTCGTCCGAAACGCTGGATATCAATAATATGGCGTCATACATGAACGTCAGCGTTTCTTCGCTTTACCGCAAACTGAAGAGCCTTACAGGAGTTTCTGCCAATGATTATGTCCGTAAAATCAAGCTCCGCAAAGCTGCCGAGATGCTCTCATCCGGGAAGTTCAATGTCTCTGAGACGGCATGGAATATCGGAATTAGTTCGTTCTCCTATTTCCGTCAGATATTCAAGGAAGAGTTCGGCTGCACTCCATCAGAGTTCAAAAAAAAGAGTTAAATTTATAGCTGACAATTATTGATGGACGGGAAACATGATTTACATTCAGCACTATAATTCTTGTCTAGGCGGGATTACTCTTGCCAGTGATGGAGACGCCTTGACTGGACTGTGGTTTGATGGGCAGTGCAGTCGGTCATAATCCCATTTCTCACATCATACCTTGCCATAGGGTAGTTGGCGCTGACGGCAGTATGACCGGTTATGCCGGCGGAATCGACAGGAAAATTAAACTGCTTGGAATGGAACGTTCGGCCTGTGTCGGGACGGTGCCACATCAATTCTGGTAACATGTTGGTTTACAGTGTGTTAAAAAATGAGGTGTGGATTATCGGCTAAAAAATCTCAGGTAATCCACGCTGAAAAAGAATGGTGCTTGATTACCAATGCGTTACACGGATGCCTGTGGCATCGTCCCGCAAACGTGTTTTGTCCGTCGTGACGTGTTGCAAACGGATAATTGTTAAATTAGTGGCAACATTGACAATTATGTCAATGTCAGTGTCTTGCAGTAAGGAAAACTCGGCTGGTTTTATCTGGTTGCTGTCAGAGTCGGGGACAGTCGATTACAGTGTCCAGGATGTTCAACTCGGATATAAGGTAATCATGGACAATGGCTCGTCAGTTTGATATAAAGCCTAAAGAGGATTAACAATATGAAGATCGAAGAGGCTATATTGTATGTGCTTGCAGAACGGAACGGTGGTTTGCGGACGGAACAGATTGCAGAAATCATAAATAAGAGACGACTTCATGTCCGGAAGGATGGACAGCCTGTGACTTCAGCCCAGGTTTATGCGGTAGTGATGCGCTATCCGTTCGTTAAGGCCGAAGGGCGAATTATGCTGATGATATGACGTTGTTATCTTGTCAGTATATAGCGCAATGCTTCCAGTGGGTGATGGAATATCATCCGAGGTCCGCTGAACCTCATGACTTCGCGTATCTTTTCCCTCATGTCTGGACGGTAGCAATGGACATTGCACTTGTGGCATTTGGTCTTTCTTTCACCGAACTTGCATCGGTCGAGTCTGGCCGTTGCATACGTCTCTCCGTTTTTCAGTCAGTTTGACTGAGGCTGACTGATGAATTCGATGGAGATTATTGGATACTGACTGCAAAAAAAAATTTGTACTTTGATAAAAGTTTGCTATATTCGCAAAAGATGAAAGAGGGTTCTCCTCTTCGATTAATTTCCTATTTTATTAACATACCGGGCAGCGGGAACAAACCTTACGGGCTGCCAGCGCGCGAGGCAGCAAGATGGGTTTTGTGACCGCACAGGTAACAAAACGACTAAGCATATGCTTTACGATTTATTTGCGGATTTCTACGAGAAGTCCAGCGACCGCCATCCAAAGTACATTGTATTGATGGGAACTTATAATGAAAATACTTTCGATGAAATGAAAATACTTGGATTCCAAGAAGATTCGGATTCAAATGCCAGTTTTCAGGACTATGTTATGGATGGTGCCAATGAGAATTTCCTTAAAGAATATACTAAGGACGGTTATCAAAGCGAAATGCTTGATGTCTTATACTCGGATGTGAATTATGAAAAGATACAAGTCCGAGCCTTGGCTGACGAGGCGTTGGATGATGAAGGGCGTCATGCACCTCGAGGAGTGGTGATGGGGGATATGTTTGTCCATTTTACGGAGTCAGATCCGATGACTCCCGTCTGGTTCGAAAAACTGAATCCGGAGTCACCTCTTGACACTATCCCTGTATTTCAAATCCCGATGAGAACCGTCAAAAGACGCCTGAAGGTCATCACTTTGATGGACGCGATGTCCAAATTGTTGGAAATGAAAGAAGAAAAGCATTGGACAGAGGAACTTCTTAGGGACTTCTTTGCGGCCGGGATTGACGAGGCACTCGAAATCATCACCTATGAGTTTCGAGGTCAAAAGGATATTGACGGAAATCCTGCCATACTACATCCCCTCACTGTCGGTCTGATGGGGGTAAATGACAATGAGAAAACAGTCGGATTCCTGCATGATTTGATTGAAGACTGTGACTGGAGCATAGAAGACCTTCAGACTGAGGGCTTTCTTGATGAAGTGGTGGAATCTGTGGATATTTTAACACATCGGAAAGATGAGGACTCGTATGATGAGTACGTCAATAAAATAATACTCTCAGGTAATCGCTTGGCTATTAATGTCAAACTCAATGACCTCCACCACAATCTGCAGCGGGGCAAAGTGTCTTATGAAGCAGCCGTCGCATCAAATGACGCGGCCAAGATCAAAGAGCTTGAACGAATAAACGCCAAGCACGAAAAGGCATTGGAAATGATTAAAAATGCGGGATATGAACAATGATTTTGCAAAGTCCATCCTTGACAACCCTTATAACAGGGTTGAGGATGGACAGAAGATTGAATTGTTTAATATTCTGTCTAAATATAGATACCAGCACTAAAACAGACAGCTGACAACCTATGTTGCGTATGCCGAGGATCTTGGGGTAACTGAGGTGGAACTTCTTGCCTACCAGAACTGGATAAACGACGTCAATCCGACAGGAATCCAGTCCGATGAACAGTTCTATGATCTTCAGCGACAGTCCTATGGGGAGGTCGTGATAGAACTGTCGTGACTCTGATTTGACTCCTTGAATACTACTTTAATCTTTCATGGAAAACGTAAAATCTTGATTGATTGAACATTCTCTCAGCCTCTTATCTTTTATACGTGCAAGAGGATGAATAGGATATCCCTTGTTGCTTATCCCCAGACAACAATACTTTGATTCTGGTAGAGGTAATTCCTCTTTTATGGCATCGATAACTTTGGTAAATAAACCATTGTCCTTGCCGTATTTGAATGAATTGCCAAAGCAGAAAAGAACATTACTTATGCGGTTTTTGCGCTCTTGTATTTGGGATCTGATGACCTCGATATTCTCCTTCTGTAGGGCTTGTGGTTCATCGGAATTCTTTAAACTTGATGGGGTTATCGCAATTATCGGTGTGAGGTTTACAAAAAGTGCGCTATCATACTTGGTGTCGTCTTCTCCCTTACCAATTACCAAATCGCACACACGACGGATGGTTCGGCCAATATGTTTCTCATCAGGGTCAGTTTTTCCGCCAGGATTGACCCCTACGACTAGAATCGTGTTCTTGGGATCCTCTGTCTTGGATAACTCAAGATAATAACGATGTTCGCCTTTCTCCCAATCATTGGCAAGGCAGAAAAGGCTATCATTGATTTTAATAGGAGATGTACTCATTGTAATTTTAGTTTTGTGCTTCTGCAAATATAGTGAAAATTCAATTGGCGGGACGCGACCACGTTTTGTTTCGCAATGCGTTGATTTTCATTGTTTTATGAAATGGGGCGTGGAATTGTGGCCAAAAAACGGCTGCGATTCCACGCTTGGGGTTAAATGATATCTGGTTATCAATGAGTTATAAATTTGACCATGGCCGCGTCCCGCCACGAGAGGGCAAGCGTTTCCGAGCGGTACCGCAAGCGGTATCAATCACTCAGCAGGCGGCTTACTTCTGCCGGGTTCAATGCCCAGTCGTAGGTATAGGCTTCGTCGGCCCCGACGGCAGACTCTGCTAATTTTAAGTTTTGTCCTTTGGCCTTCAATTCGAGGAGTTCGCCGATTGAAATCTTTTCTTCCAAGCGGCGCAGAAGTGCCTCGATAGATTTACTGTCGGCGTAGTGGACAATTTGAGACGTGAAAGGCATCTCAAGCCAGATGATCTCACGCTTTGCAATATCCAAGACCCCGAATACCAATCCCTTGGACAAGTTCGCCTCGCTGATCCGCACCATGTGCCGGACACATGACGGGTCGTATGCTACGCCTGTTCTTTTAGAGATTTTCATTGGAAATGCTGAATCCATCCAGCCGACGACGAGGTTAGGGGAGAGTGCACCGTAAGAGTAGGCGTTGCATGTGAAAGTCACATAATTGGCGCCTTCCGCCTCCAGTTCAGGAAGAGAAAGGTCAATGTATTCAGCAGTGCCGACCATTTCCGGAATCTCCCGAATGTCCCCGGAGTGCTTTGCTCCATGGCAGGTAAGATTCCCGAAATAGCAATAATCCGTTTTTCCCTCAGGCAATGCTATCCGGCAACTCAAATCCATGTCGAGAGGCTGGGCATGCAATCCTTTTCCCCACTGGAGGAACAGACGTACAATTTCCCCGTCTACAGGAAAACGGGTCCCCATCAAGGCACAGGATGCGTCTTGAACAGTCGATGTGCGGTCGCCCACACTTACAGGAATATTGTAAAGAGTCGGATCAATGTATATGGTCTTGGCTTCAGTCTTCATGGAAGCGAAACGGCGTTCCATAGAAGACTTGTAGATTTCATTGACACTCTTGACCATCTCTTTCCTGGCCTCGTCATTGTACAGTCCGAGCAGCTTGTTCGCATTGATCCTGCGTGTTACCCCTGTGATCGGGCGTGCAACTCGAGGCTCCTTTTCATCAAAATAGGTCTCGGCTGCATTGCCTAATGACAACAACAGCCGCGCGGGAAGCCTGTCGGCGATTTCGTCGAAAGCTGCCAATGTCTTGTCGCTGCCGAACCGAAGCATTGTGGCGAACAGGCAACGTGCAAACGTCCCGGGCCGTTCCTTGAGCAGAGCAAGGGTTTTGTCTGCATCATTTTCGGAACGGGCCTTGTCCACACGGCCTTGCCAGGTAGAATAGTCTTGTTTGTAGAAGACATCAAGAATCTCGGCCAGATGCTCCATGCCCGGCTTGCGTGAATACTCACCTAAACGGAGAGCACGGATCATACGTACCCACATGCCGCGTTTCGGATTCATGTTCTCAGCTGCCTGTGCTGCCGTCATCGGTATGGCATTCAGCCATTTGGCAACACGAAAACAAACCTTGCGGTCATATTTGAGCTTCAGATTCTGCGTCATTTCTTTTGCAGCATCCAAGCCTTTGTCAAGAGGTCCCCACATATGATAATACATATTCATGGCATGAACTATAAGGGTCTTAGGTTCAATGATCTGAACGTGGCCTGTCTTTTCATACCAGAGATAGCGTAGAATGTCAACCGGGTTTTTGAGAAGCACGCAAGCCTCATCTGCTTTTCCCTGTTTGACCAAAGCCGTGACAACAAGCATTGAAGTTTCCTTCATAGGAATTACAATGTCGGCCGGGAGAGGGTAGTGGTATAGAAGCATCTTGAGGGAATCTTTCTGGGTCGCATCCAAAGGTGTCGAAGAAGTCAAGAGCGAAACGAAGACGTTACGGATGTCATCCTCGGTAAACAGTCTGAGCTCTTTTAGTTTGCTGCCCTGGCCTTTATAAACAAAGTCGGCAGTCTTGAACGGCCTTCCGCAGAACGGACAGCCGTTGTAGCGCTCCAGAGGAAATGTGCCGTCAGGAATAAAGTGCCCGCACGGAAGTGTCGTGCCATTGTATCCGGACTTTTTACCGCCGCAAATATTTGCAATCCAAGTAATTATATGGTCTGCGCATGATTCCCCTGTAGGGACGTCCCACCCCTTGACAAGAGACGCCCAGTTAAGATTGACGCCCATCACGTCATTGACACAATCCGTGAGCTCTGCGAGTGTGTCTGCAGAGACCGCGTTGAGGGCGTGGAGCAGTTCCTCGCTCACGCAGAAGCCGTTCTCCTTCAGTCGGGCTACGAATGCAGAAGCCGGTACGGTGACTTCGGAAGTTATGTCAATGTCCTCGCGGTCAATGCCGAGGAACAATGCCCTATAGCGCAGAGCTACTTTTGTCAATGTTTTTTTCATGATAATTATTTTAGGACTGCGGGCAGGGCTCGAACCTGCGTCATTAGTTTTGAGCATGATTAGGGAGTATGTGGAGATTAGTCCTTGAAAGGAAATGTCCTCACAAAAAACAAAACTAATGTTCTGCCAACTGAACTACCGCAGTCTTTCTGTGATCCGGTACATGTCCGAATCAACTGGTGCAAAGTTATATGGGCACTCCGCAATCTTTCTGCGTAGTGAAAAATTTTTTGTAGAAAATTGTGTTATTTTAGTTCTGCGCAAATTGATTGCGTAGAACTTGCGTATATTTGCAACATAAATTATCATTGATATGCCGGCAAATAAGAATGCGTTGATCCGATACAAGACCATTGACAATTGTCTTCGAAACAGGTACAGACGCTGGACGCTTGAGAATCTGGTGGATGCCTGCAGCGATGCCCTCTATGATATGGAGGGCATCAGCAAAGGTGTCTCTGTGCGTACGGTTCAGGCTGATATCCAAATGATGCGCTCAGATAAATTGGGCTACAATGCTCCTATTGAGGTTTATGACCACAAGTATTACCGGTATACAGACCCGGATTACAGCATAACGGACATGCCGTTGTCCCAGAATGACTATGAGGTTATGCAGGAAGCGGTCGACATGCTTCGCCAGTTGCAGGATTTTGACCAATTCTCAGAAATGAGCGATGTCATAAGCCGTCTCCAGGACAAGTTGGCCGTTACGAAGAACAACCGCAGACCCATCGTGCATTTTGACAATGTGCCGGACTTGAAAGGGCTGAAATTGCTTAATCCGTTGTACAACTACATTGCCCATAAGCAGACGCTCCGGATATCGTATCAGTCTTTTTCTGCGCGAGAGCCCCAGGAATACATATTGTGCCCATATCTCCTGAAGGAATTCCGTAACCGCTGGTTCCTTTTCGGCAGTCGTGCGTCCGATCTTGTCCTGTTCAATCTCGCTCTTGACAGAATAGTAAGCATTGAACCTGCCGACATCCCTTTCCGGGAGAATCCGGATTTCGATTCTGAACATTTCTTTGACGATGTGATTGGGGTGAGCAAGAATATGAAGGATTCCCCGCGGAAGGTAAGGTTCCGGGCGACGCGCGAGCAGAGCCGATATATCAGCACGAAGCCTGTCCATCCGTCGCAGAAACTTCTGGAGATGAATGAAAAGGACGGCAGTTGTGTCTTTCAGATTGAGGTCGTGATCAATGTTGAAATGTTCTCGGTGTTCATGAGTTACGGCTCAGGGGTCAAGATCATCTATCCAAAGCAAGCTGTAAGTTATATGAAGAATAAGTTGCATGAAGCAGCCTCCCTGTATGACTTTTATGATGAAATAAAGACAGAAACAACAGTTTGAGTATGATGTACGTGATACTTATTGTGGTGGGCTTGGCCGCAGGATTATTGTCCGGCTCGGTTGGTTTCGGCGGAGGAGTGACTGGCCTTGTCAATGGCCTTCTGGGTATCTCAGGGCCGCTCAGCAGTGCTGTATTCCTGACACTGGAACTTGCTCCTGTCAGTTGTATTGCATCGGAAGCGACAACGGCTGCGGAATCGGTTGTGCGATGATGCTCGTGAACTTTATCGCCATGCGTTTCATCAGGAATGTGAACAAGAAGCTCTACCAGAAAATGGTTGCAGGAATAATGATTGCCGTGTCGCTCTCGCTTATAGTCTCGCAAATAATCTGAATGACTTGTCGCGCTGAAATATTTGGTATAACTTTATGCTGACTTCATACATTATTATTGATGGACCGGAAACATGATTTACATTCAGCACTATAATTCTTGTCTAGGCGGGATTACTCTTGCCAGTGGTGGCGACGCCTTGACTGGACTGTGGTTTGACGGGCAGAAGTATTTTGCGGGTAACATTGATGATGAAATTGAGGAGAAAGATGTTCCTGTCTTTGTGCAGGCACGACAGTGGCTTGACATTTACTTCAGCGGGCATGACCCGGGTTTTACACCTGCATTGACATTGGATTCGACGCCTTTCCGGAGGGCTGTCTGGGAAATTCTGCTGACTATTCCTTTCGGTAAGACAATGACTTATGGTGAAATTGCTGCCAGCATTGCCGGACAGAAAGGGTACCCGAGGATGTCAGCCCAAGCCGTGGGCAGTGCAGTTGGTCATAATCCCATTTCTCTCATCATACCTTGCCATAGGGTTGTTGGCGCAGACGGCAGTATGACCGGTTATGCCGGAGGAATCGACAGGAAGATTAAACTGCTTGGAATAGAACGCTCGGCCTGTGTCGGGACGGCGCCACATTAATTTTGGTAACATGTTGGCTTACAGTGTGTTAAAAAATGAGGTGTGGATTATCGGCTAAAAAATCGCAGGTAATCCACGCTGAAAAAGAATAGTGCTTGATTACCAATGCGTTACACGGATGCCTGTGGCGCCGTCCCGACACCTGAAATGATGTGTAAGAGTACATTGGTATAAATGATTATTAACTTTTTGTGAAGATGAACAAGGATGTCGCATTAGTGCTTTCAAGTGGCGGCCCGAGAGGATTTGCATATATCGGGGCCATTGAAGAATTGGAAAGCAGGGGATACAATATTACTTCAGTAACGGGGTGCTCGATAGGCTCGCTGGTAGGCGGCGTTTACGCGGCAGGCGGTCTGGACGGGTTCAAGGAATGGCTCTTCGACCTTGACAATGCCAAATTGCTCTCTCTGCTGGACGTTTCGATCAGCAAAAGCTATCTCATGAAGGGAGAGAAGGTGATAGATGAGATAAAGAAAGTCGTTCCGGAGGTCAATATCGAGGACCTGCGGATACCTTACCGTGCCGTAGCAACGGACCTCTATACTGGCGAGGAAGTCGTGTTCAGCAAGGGAAGATTGTTCGACGCCATAAGGGCCTCGATTTCCATTCCGTCACTTTTCCGTCCAGTCAAGTACGGCTATCATACGCTGATAGACGGGGGAGTCGTCAATACCATGCCGCTTAGCCGGGCGGTGCGCAATGGGCACGACATTCTGGTGGCATTTGATGTGAATCACATTGACTCGGAAAAGATTGCAAGTTATCTCAAAGAACTTGAGGATGTCCGCGCCGAAGACATTGAACTGAAGTCAGATGCATTGGATGCGATTGGCGATTTGGCATTGAAAAAGGGCGTGTCTCTCCTGGATAGAGTCCGGATGATAGGCGATGAAGCGCAGAAAGCCTATAAGGGGATAGTCGAAATCGGCAAGAAGACGAGACAACTCGAGGATGAGGTCAATGACGAAAATATACCGACGAGCGACAACTATTATTCGATATTGACAAGGACCTTCTCGCTGATGAACCACACCATAGCGCGCCAGGCCATCCAACTCTATAAACCGGACATCGTAGTTAAGATGACCTTTGACACCTACGGAGCAATACCCGATTATGCCAAAGGCGAGGAAATCGCCGCCGAAGGTCGTGAACTGATGTCCGCAGCCCTCGACGAATATGAGTGCGCGGAGGATGAGCTACATTGTTCCTGAGACCATTTTTGCGGAAGGGCATAATATTATCCTATAGATTATCTGTGGTATATTTACAACGTGGATAATTTGAACAGCCATAGAACTTGCCATATTTGCCTCTCCGGAGTGTCAATGTTCCTCCGCATCTTGGACAATAGCCATTTGATACGGCGATGTTGCGTCTGATTACATTCTGTTTGACATTTGATATGTGGTGTTTTCTAGACTCTCTCTTTTCGGCATTATTGGCGAGTAGAAATGAATAAATACATTGCACTTGTTCTTCAGAGAGAACTCTGATTTTGGCGCGCCTGATAATTCGCGGTACTTGGTGAAAGTATATTACGGTAGATTCTGTTTTAACGCGAAGTCTCGCGCGTCGAGAGAAAGCAACAATAGATATAAACTGCAGGTTTTCATGCTCCTTAAGAATAGATTTCAATGCCATTATGTGACCTTGGTTCTGGTATATTGGATTGCGTAATTTGTATCTGTGCCCATAAATGTTCTGAGTCCAGAATTCGCTGTTCTCGCCTCCTGATATCCAGCCTTTGTAGAATTTTGTTTCTATTACGAATATTCCATAAATCGAGATGATCACGTGGTCAATCTGTGTACTATGACCATTCCACGTCAGAAGTAAATCATTGATGACTCTATAGCTGTCTTTGGGAAGGCTTTTCAGAAAAAGCGCCATAAAGATTTCTCCGATTCTGCCCTGGATTTTAGGACGTCGTAGTATAACAACAAGGATTGTGAGAATTGCTATAATAATCATAATGGAGATATTTGACCAATGATATTCTTATGGCGCTTATGGATTACTTTCCGTAAATGCCGTCTCTAAAGTTAAAACTTCTTCGAGATGTCATATTCTCTTTCGTTTGGTAAGAATTATTTATCTTATCGTCTGAAATGCTGGGATTATGTCCATCTTTGTCATATTTGATATAGAAACGATTGTTTGCCTGCTGTTTAAATATTTTAATGGTTTCTCCCGTCTTATTCCCAGAACAATCGCGCAATGGTTCATATCCAACTGCTTCTGATTCAGCGATGTTAGTTATGGCCTGAATATAAAAAGAGTTGATGAGATATCTCTCTTGTCCTTTATTAACTACCATTATGCGATTCTCGAATGCGTATGGCGTAGTGTTGTTTGTAAAGTCGACGCTGGCATTGTCTTTCCTGGAAGGGTATCGTGGTAGTCCGCATTCTCTATAAGGAGCATCAAGTAATGAAAATTCACAGAAATGACGTGATGTATGAGATGGGATCCACACTCCTTCTTTCTCTTTAGTTTCAATCGTTGATTTGGGTGCGCAAGTCATTTCGGATTTGTATGTGCGGTTCTGATAGTAATCAAATGTCAGCCCATTAACAATGAAGAATGAGCGTGACAGATCAATGAAAATATCATTATCAGTGTCGTTTGTGACTATGAATCCGAATTTGCCATATTCTGACCAAAAATTATACTCAATGTCAATGCCACTATTATTATAACGGAATTTTCCCTCGTCTGAGATCCTAATTTGTGTGGAGGCTATAGTTGCAATCTGATAAAAATGAGCTGTTGTCGCACATGATGTCAAACTCATGACTGCCAAAAATAGAAGTAATATCTTGCGCATAGTATAAACTATTATCAATTGGTGTTGGTTTGTCCGATTCTTAATAAATAAGCAATCTATAGGAATTCGATTGCAGTATTTGCTAAGATATGCAGAACTTACGACTTGTCCAAATCAAATCTGTATTGTTAATTCACCGCTGAGAATTGAATATGCCTAAGTAGCATTGACATAGGTGCTGGCTTTCATAGTTGGTATAGGTAGCATGAATGAACTTTGTGTTTTGGTTTGAAATCGTCTCCGGAGTTGTGGCTTGTCGGGACGGTGCCACATATGTTTTAGTAATATGTTGGTTTACAATGTATTAAGAAATGAGGTGTGGATTATCGGCTAAAAAATCTCAGGTAATCCACGCTGAAAAAGAATGGTACTTGATTACCAATGCGTTACACGGATGCCTGTGGCGCCGTCCCGCAAACGTGTTTTGTCAGTTGTGACGTGTTGCAAACGGATGTGTCGGAGAACAGAATGGAGTATCGCAGAGTGAGTCCCTCTGCATCCGATCTGCCGGAAACATACGGTTTTTCACTATGTTTCATTTAAAATAGTGGAAATGATGTGCCGGGAACGTATTTTCGTCATTGATTTAAAAATTGCCGGACAGAAATTACTTGACCTCTATAAATTAAATCAATGATGAAAAGGATAATTGTTAAATTAGTGGCAACATTGACAATTATGTCAATGTCAGTGTCTTGCAGTAAGGAAAACTCGGCTGGTTTTATCTGGTTGCTGTCAGAGTCGGGGACAGTCGATTACAGTGCCCAGGATGTTCAACTCGGATATAAGGTAATCCTGGACAATGGCTCGTCGGTTTCTGTCACGACTGACGCTGATTGGATAAAGATCGGAACACCGGGAGAGTCTTATGCTACTCTTTCCGTTTCCCGGAATGATTCCAGAAAAGAATCCCGCACGGCAGAGATTACCGTCGGCTATGGAGATATGGCACCATTGACATATACATTGACTCAAGGGTATCTGCGCCCGGAGATTGTCCTTTCGAGACTTTCGGAATCCGTTGACTGTCAAGCTCAGGAGATATTTGTGCCATGTGAAATACTTAACCCCATCGACGGGGAGGAATTCAATGCTGAAACGGAACAGGAATGGTTTGAGATTATCCTTGAGCAGGAGAGAGGAGGCATCAGACTGCAAATTCCGGAAAATGCTACAGCGGAAGATAGGGTAGCTGAGATCACATTCACTTATGAATATGCTGAAACCAAGACACTTGCATTGGTCCAGAAAACCGTCAAGGAATATGAGGTCATCAATGGCATCAAATGGGCTGTAAACAATTGCGGTGATCCGTCCAGTCCGCTCGGAAGCTATTACAACTGGAAAGAACGCGAGACTGCATGTCCTGACGGATGGCGTCCCGCGACTTCAAAGGAAATGGAGAAATTGTTTTACTACGGCTCCGCCTGGACTTCGCACAACGGCGTCAGCGGGCGTTGGTATTCCGGAATGAACAAATATGCTGAGAACGTCCCTCAGATTTTCCTCCCTGCTGCGGGCGGCTGCTGGTTCGGAGAGTTCCGCGAAGTCGGGCAATGCGGTTACTATTGGACTGACGCACTGTTCAATTCCGGCGACAATGCAAGCGGCTATGGCGTAAAAGATTATGCCATCCAGATAGGTGTCGGCCTGAGTACTAGAGACAACAGCCGCTATTCACTCCGCTGCGTACAGGATTTATAGTTTTACAGGACTTACACGTAATTAGCCCCGTCAGAAGCATACGAACTTCTGGCGGGGCCTGCTATTACTCTATGGGTGCCTTTAGAAACTCAGTCCCATTCCGATGACCAATGAACGTGGAAGAGACGGGCCGTAGATGTATCCGGAGTCACGCAATTTTCCCTTGTCAAAGTCTTTCTGATAGGCATTGAAAATGTTCTTGACACCGGCGTGGAGATTGATGCGGCATGATTTCATGACATTGAATTCATAACTTATCTTGCAGCTCATATCCCAGAAGGACGGGGTGTTGACAGCTACATCCACATCGGTTCCGCTTCCCGTAAGATGCTGGGTAAGCATTGACCCGGTATAGGTTCCGGACAGGTCAATGTCGAAATTCTTGAATGGTGAGTAGCATGTTACCATGTAGCCATAGATGTCCGGAGAACGGAACATCTTACTGACGGGAGCCACATTCTTGTCATCGCTCCATGCCTGAGCCTCATCATAACGGCTTCGCTGTATGGTCAGGCCTCCTTGTAGGCTGAAAATCTTGGAAACTGCCAGTTTGCCTTCCACTGTGCATCCATAGACTTTTGCGCCGGAACCATTGTACCGCTCCATGATTGTGCTCTTTCCGTCGTCGGTCTTGTTGCCTGTCTTTTTCAGCGAGTAGGTGTCCTTCAGGATGGTGAAGAAACCCTCCGCCATGAGATTTATGGAGACGTTGTCCAGGGAGAGATACCAGTCTGCCGAGGTGCTGAACGAGTGGGACTTTTCTTCCTTAAGATTGTCGGCAAGCTTGATTCTTATGCGGTCTCCTCCGGCAACTGCGACATGTAAATCTTCATCGAAAGCTTGTGGCGCACGGAAACCTTTGGCATAGATTGCACGGAAACTCAGGTCACGGAACGGGCTGTAGCGGATATTGACCCTTGGCGAGAATATCGGTTTGCGGATTAGATTATGCTTGTCGATACGGACACCTCCGAGAAGACCCCAGTGCTCGTTTTTCCATTCGTTCTGGAGGTAAGAACCTATGATATTTATCTTCTGGACAGTTTTATGGTCATATCCTAGTGAGATGTCATTCAGATTGTCGAAATTGTACTCCAGTCCAGCCGTGAGTTGTGCCGGCATGAAGAACAGACGGTCGAACTTGTACGAATACTGACCTCCGCCGACTGCCGTGAAATCAGTCGTCTTTCCATACGCATTCGGGTCCATTCCGGTTCCGTAGTAACTGTTTCTGCGGATGTGCTGTGCGGAAACATAAGTATTCCAGATATGCTTGCCATCCTGGCTCTGCCCGTCATAACTGATTGAACCGCTGTTGTTTATGTGTTCGGTCTGCTCAGCAATAAGTGCCTCATGTGCAGGCCTGTCCAGACGGTCACCTCCGCGTCTGAATTCCTTGACGCCATGATACTCGAATTTAAGTTTCGAGAAGGGATTAATCCGGAGATGTCCTCTAGTGCCGACAGTTATGGTATTCAGGGTAGGGATTTCTGTAAACCCGTCGTTGTCAGCGTCATATCCGTCTCTAGAACGTCGTTGTCCGAATACGAACAGTCCGCCTCTTCCGTTATCTGTGACCATGGACGCATTCATGCTGGTATTGTTGTCCAAGGCACCGCTCATGCTGATGGAGGTGAGTTCATGGCTGATTCCTGCACTGGAACTCATGGCTTCTTTTGTGATGATATTGATCGTTCCTCCGATTGCAGAAGCTCCGAACAGGGCAGAACCGCCTCCACGCACTACTTCCACACGGTCTATCATTGATGCGGGTATCTGCTCCAATCCGTACACGCCCGCAAGGGCGGAAAAAATCGGTCTGGAGTCAATGAGAATCTGCGAATAATGTCCGTCGAGTCCGTTGATTCTTGCCTGCGTGAATCCGCAGTTCTGGCAGTCGTTCTCGATCCTGACTCCCGGCTGGAACGTGAGTCCTTCCGCCAGAGTAGGAGAGGAAGTGGTGGCGAAAATGCGGCTGTCAATGACATTGACAAGGGTTGGTGCCATCTTCCTCGATGTGCGGTTCCTGGTGGCGCTCACTACGACTCCGTCAAGCGAGAGAGATTCCTCTTCGAGGCTGAAATTCACTTCGTAGGACTTTCCTGCTTCGATGTCGAGTGAAACTGTCGCGTCTTTGTATCCCACGAAAGACGCTATGATGTCGTGCTTGCCGAGTGGTAGGTTTCTGAGGACATAATGTCCTGAAGATGAGGTCTGTATGCCGATTTGTGTTCCTCCGACCATTACTGTGACATAGGGGAGGTGTTCGCCTGTTTTCGCGTCAATGATATGACCTGCGATGCTCGCGTCGGATTGTTTGTTCTGGGCAATTGTCTGTCCGCTGAAGCACACGGCAAGTATGGCCACTATGAGGGTGGCTAAAATATGTATTGATTTCATGTATTCTGTATCGTTTGTGTAAAATTGACATATGCATAGCCTTGGACAGGTTACGCATTTAATGGTTCAAAATGGTTTGGCTATAACGACACAGG
>Ga0129312_1000449_pt1 | contig 35805 bp, 33 predicted proteins | sample O827metagenome_FD_94434 | JGI IMG/M metagenome (GOLD analysis project Ga0129312, IMG submission 94434) | Orangutan group fecal microbial communities from Wisconsin, USA - O827 metagenome | ecosystem: Host-associated > Mammals > Digestive system > Large intestine > Fecal | place: USA: Wisconsin... | reverse complement strand
TTTATGATTGGAAATCCGATGATTTTGAAACATGCTTCAATCTGTCCAGCATCAGCACAAGCATTTGATGATTTGGTTTTGGCAGCAGGTGCACCAATTGGCGCATTCAAAAATCTCTTCCTTTCTTATGACCAAGTTTCCAAGGCTATTGCAGACCCACGTGTTGTTGGGGTTTGCTTGACTGGTTCTGAACGTGGTGGTGCTTCTATTGCAGCAGAAGCGGGAGCAAATTTGAAAAAATCATCTATGGAACTTGGTGGTAACGATGCCTTTATTATCCTAGAAGATGCCGATTTTGATTTGCTTGATAAGACCATTTTCTTTGCTCGTCTCTACAATACTGGTCAAGTTTGTACCTCATCAAAACGTTTTGTCGTTGTTGGTCAAGAAAACTATGACAAATTCGTTGATATGGTGGTCAAACATTTCAAATCAGCCAAATGGGGTGACCCAATGGATCAAGCGACAACTTTAGCACCGTTGTCATCAGCAGCCGCAAAAGAAGAAGTGCTTGGTCAAATCAAATTAGCTAAGGAAAATGGTGCAACTGTGGTTTATGGTGATGAACCAATTGACCACCCAGGAAACTTTGTCATGCCAACTGTTTTGATAAATGTCACCAAAGAAAATCCAATCTACAATCAAGAAATCTTTGGTCCAGTTGCTTCTATCTATCAAGTTGATACTGAAGAAGAAGCTATAGCGCTTGCCAATGATTCTAGCTATGGTCTTGGTGGTACCGTCTTTTCAAAAAATCTTGATCATGCCAAAGAAGTAGCTGCCAAGATTGAGACAGGGATGTCATTTATCAATTCTGGTTGGACATCACACCCAGAAATCCCATTTGGAGGCGTTAAAAATTCAGGTTACGGTCGCGAATTAAGCGAACTCGGCTTTGACGCTTTTGTCAACGAACACCTGATTTTTGTCTCAAATGATTAACCAGCTCTCCTTTTATTAAATCCCATACACGAAAACCACTTCCTGAGCCTAGGGGGTGGTTTTTCTTTTCCTAAACGTCCTAACAAGCAATGCAACAGCCTTTTTGCTATAATAAAACCATGAATGAACTGATTAAACATAAATTGGAGTTGCTGCCAGACAGCCCTGGTTGTTATATCCATAAAGATAAAAACGACAAGATTATCTATGTCGGAAAAGCCAAGAATCTCAAGAATCGTGTGCGCAGCTATTTTCATGGTAGCCATAATACCAAGACCGAACTCTTGGTTTCTGAGATTGAAGATTTTGAATACATAGTTACTGGGTCAAATACAGAAGCCCTTCTTCTTGAAATCAATCTGATTCAAGAAAACTTGCCAAAGTATAACATCAAGCTAAAAGATGACAAATCTTACCCATTTATCAAAATCACGGTGAATGAACAGTACCCACGCTTGATGATTACCCGACAAATCAAAAAAGATGGTGCCATGTATTTTGGTCCCTACCCTGATTCAGGGGCAGCAACAGAAATCAAACGTCTGCTAGACCGCATTTTCCCATTTAAAAAATGTACAAATCCTGCTAACAAGGTTTGCTTTTATTACCATTTAGGTCAGTGTAAAGCTCATACCATCTGTCATGTGGACCATGATTATTTTGTTGCCATGGCGCAAGATGTGAAGAATTTCTTGAATGGTCAAGATAACAAAATTGTTGATGGCTTAAAAGAAAAGATGCAAAAAGCTTCTGACATGCTGGAGTTTGAACGCGCAGCAGAATACCGTGATTTGCTGCAAGCCATCTCAACTCTTCGTACTAAACAACGTGTCATGAATCAAGACATGATGGACCGTGATATTTTTGGATATTATGTCGATAAAGGCTGGATGTGTGTGCAGGTTTTCTTTGTTCGCCAAGGAAAACTCATTCAGCGTGATGTCAACATGTTTCCTTACTACAATGACCCAGAAGAGGATTTCTTGACTTACGTCGGACAATTTTACCGAGACAGCAAGCATTTTATTCCAAAAGAAGTCTTTATTCCTCAGGACATTGACGAAGAATTAGTTAAAGCAGTTGTTGATACCAAAGTCATCAAACCACAACGTGGTGAGAAGAAGCAGCTGGTAAATCTTGCGACAAAAAATGCGCGTGTCAGCCTGCAACAAAAATTTGACCTGCTAGAAAAAGATATCCGCAAAACACATGGCGCTATTGAAAATATCAGTGAATTACTCAATATTCCAAAACCAGTGCGCATTGAAGCCTTTGATAACTCAAATATTCAAGGAACAAGCCCAGTTGCGGGGATGGTTGTCTTTGTAAATGGGAAACCAAGTAAGAAAGATTACCGTAAATTTAAAATTAAAACCGTTGTCGGCCCAGATGACTATGCCAGCATGCGTGAAGTCATTTATCGTAGATACAGTCGCGTGATGAAAGACGGATTGACTCCGCCAGATTTGATCATCATCGATGGTGGACAAGGTCAGGTCAATGTGGCGCGCGATGTCATTGAAAATAAACTTGGACTCGATATTCCAATCGCTGGTCTGCAAAAAAATGACAAGCACCAAACGCACGAACTACTCTTTGGTGACCCATTAGAAGTGGTCAAATTGCCACGAAATTCTGAAGAGTTTTTCCTCTTACAGCGTATCCAAGACGAAGTTCACCGATTTGCCATTACTTTCCACCGTCAACTCCGTTCTAAAAATTCATTCTCATCAAAACTCGATGGCATTGCTGGGCTTGGTCCAAAGCGCAAGCAATTACTCATGAAACACTTCAAGAGCTTGCCAAGCATTCAAAAAGCAGACGTGGACGACATCGTCAACTGCGGTGTCCCACGAAACGTTGCCATAGCTGTTAAGGAAAAATTGGCTGAGGAGAAGAAATAGCAAGGAGATAATCGTGGTAGAAAATATTTTAATACTAGGGAATGGCTTTGATCTAGCGATGGGACGAAAAACCAGTTATGAAGACTTTTTAAGATTTTTGAATTCAATATCTTTTTTACTTTCTTGTCAAGAAGTTTGCAATCAGCAGCTAGATGCTAAAAACTATGATTTTCTTCTAAAAGAGTATAATAACCTCAATATTGCAAGTTTGATAAAAGAAGGATTACAGAATCAGATTAGATATAAAAATATGCGAATTAATAAGAAAGTTGATTCGCTGCAACGTAAAAATAGTTTTCAAGAAGCAGAAAATCTTGTAAAGCTTCTTGTTAGCACTAGTGAAGAAGATGATGCTATTAGCTGTTTTGATAACTTAAACTTTCAGGAAGAGTTTAAGTTTTATGAAAAATTACCTGATAAAGTTAAATTAGGGTTACTGTTAGAGTGTTTATCAAATTTCTGTAAAAAAGAGCAATTAGGAACTTTTTTCGAAGAAAATAGAAATAATGAATCAGCTAAAGGTTTAGTTCGGAGTATTATCATTACGGGTGATGAGTTATTAGAAGTAAGAAGTGTCTGTGAGAAGAAAGATGATATTGAATCAAAGTACCTTCTAGATGTTGATATTATTGACGATTTGATTCAAAAGACAGGTAAAGAATATAAGTGGCTATTGAAAATTCGTGACAACCTTTTTTTGAAATATATAAATGAAAATAAATATAAACTTGGTGAAAAATGGTCAAGTATCGAGCTTGTAATTTCTGATATTGCAGCAGCAATCTCATATTTTAAAGAACATTTGGAAGAATTTAGTCAAATCTTTAGCAATGGTGATATAGATTTGACTAAAATACAAGAGAAATTTATCACTAAGCCAAACTTTGATGCATTGTCATTTGTGACAAATTATCAACTTGGGCAAAGATTTGATTATGGGAGTATGGGTTTTCAAAAAGTTATGGATGTGTGTAATAAAAACTTTATTCAAGCACTGGAAGAGTTGACTGATTATCTAGAGTTTTACTTAACTTATCTTGATAAATTAGATTTTGATTCTGAACAAAGAATAGTTAAACAAGACAGTAGTTTAAATGTTGTTGGAGGGCTTGAAAATGCAAAAGTGTTAACATTCAATTATACAGATACTGCAAATAGATTATTTGGTATTCCTGAAGAAAATACTCATTTTATTCATGGAAGAATTGATTTTGCTCGTAAGCGAAAGTCAATTAATACTATGGTTTTTGGTATTGAGGATAAAGAGGAGAAAACTGAAAATATTAACCCTGATTTAATTTCCTATCAAAAATTTTATCAAAGAATAATAAAAGAGACAGGAAGTGACTATAGAAAATTCTTTGAAAAACCTAAAAATTCAGGTGAAACTGTTGATGATATGAATATTATTGTTTTTGGACACTCGGTCGACCCTTTAGATAAGGAAATTTTTATTAACTGTTTTGATTTAGCCAAAAAAAGAGGCGAAAAGTATAAGTTTATATTTAACTATTATGATGAAAAAGCTAAAAGAGAGATTGTTAAGAATTTAACTATAATTTTAGGAAAAGAAAGAATGATATCATTAACAGCTGAACAAAAAGTTGCATTTGTAAAATGTGATGATGTCCAAAAAATGGAAAGAGAACTTTTGTAGTTGAAGTTAATACCATCTGAAAACATTCATGAAACTTTCTTTTTCTGATTGTAATCTATTTTAAACTGTGCTAACATGGATAGGGATTTTTAAGGAGATACGCATGTTTAAAAAAATGAAGCAAGGCCTCTCTCAGTTAAGTCAAAAGAGCACTTGGCTTCCAAGCATTGTGATTGTTTTGGTCGCCGTGTTACTATTGCTTCCCCAATTAACGTCTCGTGGAGTGATTGCGGGTAGTGATTTCCTATTTCACTACAATCGTTTTTATGAGACGGCTATGCAAATTAAGACGGGTAACTTTAGTTATTTTATGTCACTGTATGGCTTTTACAGTTCAGGTCGAATTGTTAATGCTTTATATGGCCCGTATTTTGCTTATTTTCAAGGAATTTTGGTACTCATTAGCAAGAACTGGTATACCTATCAACTTTTGTCACGTTTCTTGTTGAGTGTGATTGCTGGTTTTTCGATGTATCGTTTGAATCGCAGAGCTTCTGTCAAAACGAAAATAGCCCTTGGTGTAGCAGTCTTTTACATGATGACCTTCTCGGTTCAATACTGGACGTTTAGACAAGGTTTTTCAAGCTGGGGTGCCGCTTTTATGCCGTGGTGCTTGATTCCAGCAGTTGATTTTGTCAGAACAAAAAGAGTTGAAGTGCTTCGTCTAGCAGTATCGGTTGCTGTTATGATGCAAGTCCACATGCTTAGCTGTTTCTTGTTAATCTTGGCTTATTTGCCATTTTACTTGTACGGCTTTTTCAAATCTGACAAGAAAAAAGAAGTCTTTTTCAAGGGTGTCCAATCAGTCTTGCTAAGCCTTTTATTAACAGCAAACGTCTGTGCAGCTTTGGTTGTTGTCGGTCAAAGTAATAACCTGGTTGAACCTTTCGTCAATTCAAAACTCTATATTATGACAGTTAACCAGCGTAGCATTGAATGGCTACTAACACCAAAAGCATTGGTTTTTGTGGTCTTGTATCAATTGTACTTCTCATTTAGACACTGGCGTCATTACGACACACTCTTGCGAGTAGTGACAGGGGCATTCTTTATTTTCTTGGTTTTATCAAGTAGCATTTTCCCATGGTACACGGTCAATAAATTGAATCTTCCTTTGGTAAATCTAATTCAATTTCCATTTAGATTCTTTGTGCCCGCAACGGTATTATTGTTGTTAGCGGCAGCTATGATTTTAGACAAATACTTCGATAAAAAATGGTCAAAATTTGTAGCTATTGGGCTAATCTTGGTGAATATCTTGAGCTTTGTGCAGTTGTCGCAATTGCAAGAAGAAAAGATTGATGATTATTACAATACGAAGCACCCTATTCAACGTAAAAAACATACTTTTATCTGGGGTAACCCTGCAGATGTCAGAGCAAGTTTTTATGATTCAGATAAATTCAAGCTACTAGATATCGTTTCAAAATCAACCCCAGATTATCTGCCAGCTGATAAATCAAATAAAGATAACAAGTACGTCCTATATGAAGAGTTTGTCCTTGGACATACGGATGCTTACAAAAAGACGCAAGGCGACAATGAGCTGATATTTACTTGGACAGCTGATGCGAGTGGTTGGGCAATCATTCCAGTTGCAAAATACGCTGACACTGAGCTCATGCTTAATGGTAAAAGGCTTAGTCATAAGGACTACACTTTGTCAGGAATTGGCACGCCTACTGTTCAACAAAAAGCTGGAAAAAATACCTTGAAGATTACTTACCGCATTCGTACATGGTTTAAAGCTTTGATAGTGGTTAATATTTTATCTTGGCTTTCAGTTGTGATTTATCTCGGTATTAAAAAAATAACTTTAAGTAAGAAAGGCTAGGAAAAATCCTAGTTTTTTCTTTTTTTGTATTTGTGTATGCGCTTCCGTAGCAAAAAGCTGTAAAGTCTTTTTAAAAATGATAAAATAAAAGAGCATAAAAAAATTAAAAAGGAGGGTCGCTTAATGAAGTTTCTAGAATTGAACAAAAAGCGCCATGCCGTTAAAACATTCAATAGTAAACCTGTAGAATATAAAGATTTACGCACTGCAATTGAAATTGCTACCTTAGCACCTAGTGCTAACAATATTCAACCATGGAAATTTGTCATCGTCGAAGATAAAAAAGCAGAACTTGCTAAAGATCTTCCAAGTTTGAACAAAAAACAAGTTGAAGAAGCTCAATATGTTGTGGCACTCTTTACAGATACTGATTTAGTGCAACGCTCTCGTAAGATCGCTCGTATTGGGGTTAAATCATTGGATAATTCAAAACTTGGTTACTATATGGAAACATTGCCTGCTAGATATGCAGAATACGACGACAAGCGTAAAGGTGAATATCTTGCTTTAAACGCAGGACTTGTTGCAATGAACCTTGTGCTAGCTTTGACTGATCAAGATATTTCATCAAATATTCTTCTTGGATTTGACAAGTCTTTGACAAATGATATTCTAGATATTGATAAACGTTTTCGTCCAGAGCTCTTGATTACTGTTGGCTACAGTGATGATAAACCTGAACCAAGTTATCGTTTACCAGTCGACGAAATCATTGAGCGCCGCTAAGAGATTTTTAACGTTTATGCACCAAATCTAGTTAAAAATTTTCGCAAAACTAGGTTTACAAATCTTAAAATATGAGTTACTATGGGTTAGTTGACTCAAATGATAAACAATATAGTAGTTTTTCTGGTAAGGAAGAGCTACATTTATGGAGGAGTTATAAGAAATGATAGTAGACTTTAAAGCAGAAGTTGAAAAACGTAAAGATGCCATGATGGAAGACCTCTTTGCACTTTTGCGTATCAACTCTGAACGTGATGACAGCAAAGCTGACAAAGAACACCCATTTGGACCTGGTCCAGCAAAAGCTTTGGAACACTTTCTTGCAATGGCTGAACGCGATGGCTACAAAACTCGTAATATCGATAACTATGCTGGTGACTTTGAATTTGGTGAAGGTGACGAAGTACTTGGTATCTTTGCTCACTTGGACGTTGTGCCAGCAGGTAGCGGTTGGGATACAGATCCTTACGAACCAGTTATCAAAGACGGACGTCTTTATGCGCGTGGATCATCAGATGATAAAGGTCCTACAATGGCATGTTACTATGCCCTAAAAATCATCAAAGATCTTGGTCTTCCAGTATCTAAACGTGTTCGTTTCATCGTTGGTACTGACGAAGAATCAGGTTGGGGCGATATGGAATACTATTTCGCACATAACGGTTTGAAAGATCCTGATTTTGGATTCTCTCCAGATGCTGAATTCCCAATCATCAACGGTGAAAAAGGTAACATTACTGAATACCTTCACTTCGCAGGTGAAAACAACGGTGCTTTCACTTTGAATACTTTTGCAGCTGGTCTTCGTGACAACATGGTTCCAGAATCAGCAACAGCAGTATTTACAGCAGACAGCACTTTAGCTGAACTCCAAGAAAAACTTGCTGCTTTTACGGCTGCTGAAAATCTTAAAGCTGAGCTTGTTCAAGAAGGTGACGCTTTCCGCGCTACAGTAATCGGTAAATCAGCTCACGGTTCAACTCCAGAACTTGGTCTTAACGCAGCAACTTACCTTGCTAAATTCTTGGATCAATTTGCTTTTGATGGCGCAGCTAAAGTTTACCTTGATGTAACAGCTAACGTTCTTCACAAAGATTTCGCTGGTGAAAACCTTGGTGTTGCTTACACTGATGCGAAAATGGGTGCACTTAGCATGAATGCTGGTGTCTTCAAATTTGACCGCAACTCAGATGACAACACAATCACACTTAACTTCCGTTACCCACAAGGTACTGATTCTCAAACAATCAAAGCTGAACTTGAAAAACTTAATGGTGTAACTAAAGTGACTCTTTCAGATCACGAACACACACCTCACTACGTTCCAGCTAATGATCCATTGGTATCAACACTTCTTTCAGTTTACGAAAAACAAACTGGTTTGAAAGGTTACGAACAAATTATTGGTGGTGGTACATTCGGTCGTCTTCTTAAACGCGGTGTTGCCTTCGGTGCTATGTTCCCAGATTACGTAAACACAATGCACCAAGCAAACGAATTCGCAGATGTTGAAGATCTTTACCGTGCAGCTGCTATCTACGCTGAAGCACTTTACGAATTGATCAAATAATACAGAAAAAAGAAGAGGATTTTTGCGTTAGCAAAAGACTCTTCTTTATTTTTAGAAAGAAGTGATTGTATGGATAGCCTTGAACAATTAGTGGCTGATATTATGGCTGATGAGCAAAATGCTTCATACACCGAGCAAGGTATTAAGCCACTTTTTACTGTTCCAAAAAATGCTCGTATCAATATTGTTGGCCAAGCTCCAGGTATTCGAGCGCAAGAATCGGGACTTTATTGGAATGACCCGAGTGGAGATAATTTACGAAAATGGTTAGGCATTGACCGTGAGACATTTTATAACTCTGGACTTTTTGCAGTGGTACCCATGGATTATTATTTCCCAGGTAAGGGAAAATCAGGTGATTTAGCGCCTCGAAAAGGTTTTGCGGATAAATGGCACAAGCGCACCCTAGCTTTAGCACCCAATATAGAGTTGCATATTTTAGTTGGTTCTTATGCGCAGCGTTATTATCTTCATCAAAAATCCTCAGCTAAGCTTACGGATACCGTCAAACACTATAAAGACTATTTGCCAGAATTTTTCCCATTAGTGCACCCATCGCCACGAAATAACATTTGGCAGTGCAAGAATCCATGGTTTGAAGAAGAAGTCATCCCAGACCTTCAAAAGCGTGTCAAAGCTATTTTAGAAAAATAGGTATTAAAAAACTCGCCATCGTCTGGCGAGTTTTTCTTATTTCCCAAGACAGAATTGTGTGAAGAGTTTTGTGATTAATTCATCAGGTGCTGCATCACCTGTGATTTCACCGAGAATTTCCCAGCAACGTGTTAAATCAATTTGAAGAAGATCAACAGGCATTCCTAGTTCAAGCCCTTCATTGATGGCTTGCAAACTTTGCACCGCTTTTTCAATCAATGAAATATGGCGAGCATTTGAAAGATATGTTGCATCTTTTTCAACGATACCAGCGTTGTCAAAGAAGAGTTGGTTGATACGTTCTTCAATCAAATCAATGTTTTGATTTTTAAGAACTGAAATGCGAATCACATCATCAGGCAATTCATCAGCTTCAATTTTTTCAGGTAAATCAGTTTTATTAAGCAAAATAATGCGGTTGCTATCCTTACTGAGTTCAAGAAGAGCACGGTCTTGATCAGTTAGCACTTCAGAGCTGTTAAGGACAAGAAGGACCAAATCAGCTTCCTCAAGAGCTTTTTTAGAACGTTCCACACCGATTTTTTCAACCACGTCATCTGTTTCACGAATACCAGCGGTATCAACCAATTTCAAAGGCACACCTTTGATGTTGACGTATTCTTCAATCACGTCACGGGTTGTTCCTTCGATGTCAGTAACAATGGCTTTGTCTTCACGGAGCAGATTGTTCAAAAGACTTGATTTCCCAACGTTTGGACGACCGATGATAGCAGTTGACAAACCTTCGCGAAGGATTTTACCACGTTTTGCAGTAGCCAAGAGATTTTCTAAAAGGCTTTGGAATTCTTGTGTTTTTTCACGAATAAGAGCTGTTGTCATTTCTTCCACGTCGTCGTACTCAGGGTAATCGATGTTTACCTCAACTTGAGCAAGGGTATTTAGAATTTCTTGACGAGTATCATTGATAAGTTTTGAAAGTGAACCATCTAGCTGTTTGACAGCAATATTCATAGCTTTGTCAGTCTTAGCACGGATGATATCCATAACGGCTTCCGCTTGAGTCAAGTCCACACGACCATTCAAAAAAGCACGTTTGGTAAATTCACCAGGTTCAGCCAGACGAGCACCTTGACGAAGAAGGAGTTGCAAGATTTCGTTAGTAACGGCAACCCCACCGTGCGTATTAATCTCAATGACATTTTCACGTGTGAACGTTTTTGGTGCCAACATGACAGAGACCATAACCTCATCGAGAATTTCATCATTATCAGGATCAACAATGTGCCCGTAATTAATCGTATGTGAGGCAACTTTTGACAAATCTTTTCCACGATAAACTTTTTGAGCAATAGCTAGCGCGTCAGTCCCAGAAAGTCGGACAATTCCGATAGCCCCTTCCCCTAGAGGTGTTGAAATCGCAGCAATAGTGTCGAATTCTTTTGTAATCATTTATGTCATTCCAATCTGTTATTTTCAAAAAAATATCTTATTTAATTGTAACGCAAAAAATTTTTTCAAGCAATAGAAGAGGGCTGAAAGTAAAGGAGCAGAAAAGCTACTTTTGAGTAATCCATTGTAGCGAAAACACCCTAAATCATGATATAATAGTTAGTTGGAAATAGGTAATTTTTGTTTTACATATAAATTTAGGTGAGGTTGTTATGGAAAAACTTAAAAAAATGGCTGGTGTTACAGCTGCTCAGTATGTGAAAGACGGCATGGTCGTTGGACTTGGAACTGGTTCAACAGCATATTTCTTCGTTGAAGAAATCGGTCGTCGTATGAAAGAAGAAGGTCTTAAAGTTGTCGGTGTGACAACTTCAAGCCAAACAACAGCTCAAGCAGAAGGTCTTGGTATTCCTTTGAAAGCCGTTGATGATATCGATGATATCGATGTAACTGTCGACGGTGCTGATGAAGTGGATAAAAACTTCAACGGCATCAAAGGTGGCGGCGGTGCTCTTCTTATGGAAAAAATCGTTGCTACACCAAGTAAAGAATACATCTGGGTTGTTGACGAATCTAAAATGGTCGACACACTTGGTGCTTTCAAATTGCCTGTAGAAGTCGTACAATATGGTGCTGACCGCATTTTCCGTGAATTTGAGAAAAAAGGTTACAAACCATCATACCGTATGGCGGATGGCGAACGCTTTGTGACTGATATGAAAAACTACATCATTGACCTTGACCTTGGCGTGATTGAAAATCCAGTTGAATTTGGTAAAGAATTGAAAGCTATGGTTGGTGTCGTTGAGCACGGTCTTTTCAACGGTATGGTTAACAAAGTTATCGTTGCTGGCAAAGACGGCGTTAAAATTTTAGAAGCTAAATAAAGAAAGTTTACAGGAGATGGTTTGACTGGTTCAGCCGATAGTCTCCTGTTTGCTATGTTATCGCAAAAAAATTAAATGATTATTTCTAATCCTGCATACCTTGCAGTTGATTAGGAGGTTTTGGGTGCCAACCGTAACCACCCTAGAGTAGGAAAACTATGTCAACATTTAATCGTATTCATCTTGTCGTACTTGATTCAGTCGGAATTGGTGCAGCACCAGATGCCAATAACTTTGTCAATGCTGGTGTGCCAGACGGTGCATCAGATACACTTGGTCACATTTCAAAAACTGTAGGACTTAATGTTCCAAACATGGCTAAAGTTGGTCTTGGAAATATTCCTCGTGAAACTTCTCTAAAAACAGTTCCAGCTGAAGCTCAACCAACAGGTTATGCAACTAAACTTGAAGAAGTTTCTCTTGGTAAAGACACAATGACTGGTCACTGGGAAATCATGGGTCTTAACATTACAGAACCATTTGATACATTCCTTGGTGGGTTTCCAGAAGAAATTTTAACTAAAATCGAAGAATTTTCAGGACGTAAAGTCGTTCGTGAAGCTAACAAACCTTACTCAGGTACAGCAGTTATCGATGACTTTGGTCCACGTCAAATGGAAACTGGCGAGTTAATCATCTACACATCAGCTGACCCAGTACTTCAAATCGCTGCTCACGAAGATGTCATCCCAGTAGAAGAGCTTTACAAAATCTGTGAATACGCTCGTTCAATCACACTAGAACGTCCAGCTCTTCTTGGTCGTATCATTGCACGTCCATACGTTGGTGAACCTGGTAACTTTACACGTACAGCAAACCGTCGTGACTATGCCTTGTCACCATTTGGTCCAACAGTTTTGAATAAATTGGCTGACGCTGGTATTCCAACATACGGTGTTGGTAAAATCAATGATATCTTCAACGGTTCAGGTATCACAAACGACATGGGACACAACAAATCAAACATGCACGGTGTTGATACCCTTCTTAAAACAATGCAATTGCCTGAATTCACAAAAGGCTTGTCATTTACAAACTTAGTTGACTTTGATGCTATGTACGGTCACCGTCGTAACGCTCAAGGTTACCGTGATTGCCTTGAAGATTTCGACAAACGTGTACCTGAAATCTTGGAAAGCATGAAAGAAGATGACCTTCTTCTAATCACTGCCGACCACGGTAATGACCCAACTTATACTGGTACAGACCACACTCGTGAATACGTTCCATTATTGGCATACAGCCCAGCATTTAAAGGAAACGGTGTCTTGCCAGTTGGTCATTTTGCAGATATCTCAGCAACAATTGCTGAAAACTTTGGTGTTGAAAAAGCAATGATTGGTGAATCATTCTTAGATAAATTAGTATAAGAGGTAATTATGTCTACAATTATTGAAAAAATTGAAGAAGCACGTCAGTTTTTAGTGTCACAAGCGTGTGACGCCCCAGAATTTGGACTTATTCTTGGTTCAGGTCTTGGTGAATTGGCTGAAGAAATCGAAAACGCTGTTGTTATTCCTTACGAAAAAATCCCAAACTGGGGTAAATCAACAGTTGCTGGTCACGCAGGCCAATTGGTTTATGGTGACCTTGGTGGTCACAAAGTTCTTGCTCTTCAAGGACGTTTCCATTTTTACGAAGGAAATCCAATGGAATTGGTGACTTTCCCAGTGCGCGTGATGAAAGCTCTTGGTTGTAAAGGTCTTATCGTAACAAATGCTGCTGGTGGTATCGGCTTTGGTCCTGGTACATTGATGGCAATTTCTGACCACATCAACATGACTGGTCAAAATCCATTGATTGGTGCTAACCTTGATGACTTCGGACCTCGTTTCCCAGATATGTCGGATGCTTACACTGCTGAATACCGCGCAATCGCTCACAAAGTTGCTGAAAAAATCGGTATTAAACTTGACGAAGGTGTTTACCTTGGTGTGTCAGGTCCATGTTACGAAACACCTGCTGAAATTCGTGCCTTCCAAACTCTTGGTGCGGATGCTGTAGGTATGTCAACTGTTCCAGAAGTTATCGTTGCCGCTCACTCAGGCTTGAAAGTTCTTGGAATCTCAGCTATTACAAACCACGCTGCAGGTTTCCAAAGCTCACTTAACCACGAAGAAGTTGTTGCTGTTACACAACAAATTAAAGAAGACTTCAAAACACTTGTCAAATCAGTTTTGGCAGAACTATAATTTAGGAAATTTACCTTAAAACGTATTTAAAAAGTATTTTTTAGATGCATTTACAAAATAATCGATTTAAACATTTTAGCTACTGTTTACGTTTTGGAGGAGTGCTGATTTTAACAGCTTTGATAGCTGGTTTAGGTGGCATCTTACTTCATGCATTTTTAGACTTAATTGAGTACCTGGTTTTTGGTCACGGCGAGACATCGACCACTCAAGTAGTTTCGACTAAGCAGTTCATTTTGATTGTCCTTGCAGGGATTATCTCAGCGATTCTCTGGTATTTTCTACAACGAAAAAATCGTCAGATTATTTCTGTCAAATCTCAGATGCAAGCTGAAAATCCAGCATCGAAAATGCCAAAACTTTGGATTCATTTGACCAATATTTTCTTGCAAGTAGCCTCTGTTGGTGCAGGCTCACCAATCGGAAAAGAAGGAGCGCCTCGCGAACTTGGTGCCTTGGGAGCTGGACGTGTATCTGACTACTTGAAAATAACCTTACAAGATAGAAAGCTCGCAATTGCTTGTGGGGCTTCGGCTGGTCTAGCGGCAGTTTATCAAGTACCAGTTGCCAGTATCTTTTTCGCCTTTGAAACGCTTGGGTTGGGAATTTCAGTTCTTAATCTGATTTCCGTCTCAGTAACGACGATTTTAGCAAGCATCGTAGCAGGAGTGGTCATCTCAGATGCGCCACTTTATGAGACTGCTCAAGTAACGCTGGATGTAAAGACTGCTCTTTTGGCAATGTTCCTTGTGCTTCTCATCTCACCAATAGCGCAGCTATTTCGCAGACTTACCCAAAAAGCACAAGCTCAAAAAACGACTGACCACAACGTTTTATGGCGCTTACCACTGACTTTTCTACTATTAGCTAGTTTATCGCTTATTTTTCCTGAGATTTTGGGAAATGGCGGAGCTTTGGCGCAAGGTGTATTTGATGGTATGACTGTTCAGTATGCTGCTGTGATTGTTGTCGTTAAGGCGTTTGTGGTCTTGCTGACGCTAAAAAATGGCGCATACGGTGGAACCTTGACTCCCTCATTTTCAATGGGAGCAGTTCTGGGATTTCTTGGTGCTGTGCTTTGTAGCCAAATCTTTCCAACTATTTCACTAGCCTCAGCTATGCTCATCGGCTCAAGTGTATTCTTAGCAATCACAATGAATGCACCGCTGACAGCGGTAGGCTTAGTTGTCTCATTTACAGGACAAAAGCTTCAAGCCCTGCCAGTCTTATTAATCGCAGTAGCGCTAGCTATTGTCATCAAAAAACTTATTGAATATATTGAAAGGAAAATTTATGTCAATCCATATCGAAGCCAAACAAGGCGAAATCGCAGATAAAATCTTACTTCCGGGAGACCCACTCCGTGCAAAATTCATCGCTGAAAACTTCCTAGAAGATGCTGTTTGCTTTAACAATGTTCGTGGCATGCTTGGTTTCACAGGTACTTACAAAGGTGAACGTGTTAGCGTTATGGGAACAGGTATGGGTATGCCATCAATCTCTATCTACGCGACTGAATTAATCCAATCTTACGGCGTTAAAAAATTAATCCGTGTCGGAACAGCTGGCTCACTTAATAAAGATGTTCACGTTCGCGAACTTGTTTTGGCACAAGCAGCAGCAACAACATCAAGCATGATAAAAAATGAATGGCCACAGTATGATTTTCCACAAATTGCTGATTTTACCTTGCTTGATAAAGCCTACCATATTGCGCAAGACCTTGGAATGACAACTCACGTTGGTAGTGTGTTATCTGTTGACGCTTTTTATTCAGATTTTGCTGAAAACAATGTCAAACTCGGGCAACTTGGTGTGAAAGCTGTTGAGATGGAAGCCGCTGCACTTTACTATCTCGCAGCAAAACACGGCGTTCAAGCACTCGGTATCATGACGATTTCTGATAGCCTTGTTGCTGACGAAGACACAACCGCTCAAGAACGCCAAACCACTTTCACAGACATGATGAAAGTTGGTCTTGAGACTCTTATTGCTGATTAATGCAAGAAATATACGAGACGATAGACATCCTTTTGGATGTCTATGCTTATAATCACGCTTGGAAAATAGCAGAGCAGCACAGTGATTTTCCAGCGCAAAGCCGTTATCTTTTAGAAATGTTAAAAGAGCGTAGGGAACTTAACGTTGACTTTGCTTTTTCACATGCAGCAGAAAATCAAGCGATTTTAGCCAATTATGGCGTTTCAATCATTAGCAATGCGTATGAAGAAGAACAATTAGCAAATTATATTATAGATTTAGAAGCTAAGGTGAAAAATGGCAATATCATTGATTTTGTCCGCTCTGTTAGTCCAATTCTATATCGGCTCTTTCAACGTCTTGCCAAACGCGAAATTCCAAATTTGGAAAACTATATCCACGATGCTAAAAACGACCAGTATGATACTTGGCTGTTTACAAAAATGAAGCAGAGCGACTATGCTATTTTTCATAGATACCTTGAGATTCGTCGTGATGGCAAAGTGACTTCAAAAGCTTTGGCAGAACTCTTACAATACGGACAACTTCCTCAGGAAATTAAACAGTTAATCAGCGAACTTCGTAATTTTGAAAAATCCGTTCGGAATCCTCTTGCTCATCTGATTAAACCATTTGATGAAGAAGAACTTCATCGCACAACGAATTTCGCATCCCAAGCCTTTCTGGATAAAATCATTGCCCTTGCTACCTATGCAGGCGTCAAATATAACAAAGAGAAATTCTATTTCGACCAAGTTAATAACATTATCAAAAGTGAGTTGAAGAGAAATGGATAGAACATAAAAAACTCTTGGACAGAGTCCAAGAGTTTTTAGTTATCAAATTGTACTTCTTCAAGTAGATAATCGATAAAACGTTCACCCATTTTTGAAAGATTAGCCTTTTCGTGGCGAATGTAGACAATATCGATCATGTCTTCAACATCAAGCGGAATTGATACGATGTCATCACCATTAAGGTTGCTATTTAAGATACCTGTTGCAATAGTGTAGCCGTCAAGACCAATCAAGAGATTGAAAAGCGTCGCACGGTCACTGACAACGATTGATTTTTTGTGTGGGATTTGTGACAAGATTTCTTCAGAGAAGTAAAAAGAGTTGTGAATTCCTTGATCGTAGCTAAGATAAGGAAATTCTTCTAAATCTTCCATAGTTACCAGTGTCTTTTCAGCTAGCGGATTATTTTTGCTGACAAAAATGTGCGGACGAGTTTTGAAAAGACTAGTATAAGTCAAATGATTGTCATCAAACATCTTTGTCAAGACATCACGGTTATAGCTGTTTAGAAAAAGCACCCCGATTTCAGAACGAAAATTTTTGACGTCATCAATAATTTCGTATGTTCGGGTTTCACGAAGGAAAAGCTCATAGCGTGTCATGTCTGTCTTTTTCAGAAGTGAAACAAAAGCATTCACTACAAAAGCATAGTGCTGCGCAGAGACGCTAAAGAGCTCACGGTTGGTGTTTTTGCTCTTGTAACGTTCCTCTAAAAGCGCTGTTTGTTCAAGTATTTGGCGCGCATAAGAAAGAAACTCAACCCCGTCTTTTGTCAGAGTGATTCCCTTAGGATTACGAATAAAAATCTCAATCCCCATCTCGTGTTCCAGGTCACGAACGGCATTTGACAAACTTGGCTGAGTGATGAAGAGTTGTTTTGCAGCCTCGTTCATACTGCCCGTTTCCACGATTTTAACGATGTAGTGTAATTGTTGTATTCTCATAGCCTTAGTTTAGCTCAAAATCGTAAATCCCGCAAGTAGTGGAAATACTATTGATGTGAAAGCGATAAAAAGACAAACTTTTGGATTAAAAGTCTAAAAATAAATGGAAGAAGTTTTTTTCTAATGATAGCGTTTCCAATTTTTAATGCTTAAAAGATTATTTTGTTTGGAAGTTATATCTAAAAATGGATAAAATTTGAAAAATGTACAAAAACTTACGCTAAAAAGCGAATGATTACATTATGGTATCTTTCTTTTCGAAAATATAACAAAAAACGTAACAAACACATAAAAACAGTATTTTTAAAAGAAGTAAAACGTTATCAAAACTAATATTTATAAAAAAGTATAAGAATTATCATGTAAAGTTACAGTTTTTTAGAAATTGCAATAAGCCTTATAAAGTGGTAAAATAAGAACGTTAATAATTAATTAGGAAGCGAAGATTTATTAAAATGCCGACTCACTCACATCATCATGATAGTTACCATGGTCACCATCACAGTAGTCATCATAAGCACCATAAGAGCTCACGGCGGCGCTCTCGATTTGCTGATTTGAAGATTGTGAATGCGATGCTTTTACTCCTGTATGCTGTACTTGCTGGTCTTACCACATATATGATGTATGCTCATCATATCTTGGCATTTAGGCATCTTAACGTTGTTTATAGTATTATATTAGTAGCTATTTTTGCTTTGTGTTTAACATTGAGCATTCTTAAAAAGAGCAGGGTTCTAACAACAGTGCTTTTGGTTGTCTTTTCTATCATTGCTGCAGTTTCCCTCTTTGCCTTTAAGTCATTGGTCGATGTAGCACATAATATGAATGAAACAGCCTCTTACTCAGAGATTGAGATGAGTGTGGTTGTTCCAAGCAATAGCTCAGTTAATGATGTATCTGACCTCACAAGTGTTCAAGCACCGACAGATGCTGACGGTAGCAATATCAATGAACTGTTGTCTCATATTAAGTCAGAAAAGGGAGTAGATTTAGCGACAGAAAAAGTTGATTCTTATCAAGCTGCTTATGAGAACTTAGTTAACGGATCAAGTCAAGCTATGGTCTTTAACAGTGCTTATTCAAGCTTGCTTGAAATGTCTTATGAGAACTACCAATCAAATCTTAAAACCATTTATTCTTATAAGATTAAGACAAGCATCAAAGACGAAGCAAAAGCACATGATTCAAATGTCTTTAATATTTACATCAGTGGTATTGATACCTATGGTTCAATTTCAACGGTTTCACGTTCAGATGTCAACTTAATCTTAACAGTCAATATGAATACTCATAAGATTTTGATGACGGAGACGCCTCGAGATGCTTATGTTAAGATTCCAGATGGTGGCGCTGATCAATATGATAAATTAACCCACGCTGGTATCTATGGCGTTGAAACCTCAGAGAAGACTCTTGAAAACCTCTATGGTATCACCATTGACTACTATGCTCGTCTTAACTTCGATTCATTCTTGAAGTTGATTGATGCACTAGGTGGTATTACGGTTTATAATAGTCAGGCATTTACAAGTCTTCATGGTAACTATGATTTTCCAGTTGGAAATGTGACTCTTGATTCTGATAAAGCTCTCGGTTTTGTTCGTGAACGTTATAGCCTCGAACATGGTGATTATGACCGCGGTAATAACCAAATGAAAGTCATTCAAGCAATCCTTAATAAAATGACTTCGTTAAAATCGGTTTCTAATTATTCAACGATTATTTCAAATGTACAAGATTCAATTCAGACAGATATGAAACTTGACACTGTGATGAAATTGGTCAACAGTCAATTGGATTCAGGTGAGAAATTTACTATTACATCACAAGAAGTAACAGGTACAGGTTCTACTGGTGAGTTGACTTCGTATGCCATGCCAACTGCAAGTCTTTATATGATTCAGTTGGATGATGCTAGTGTTGCTAAAGCTTCGCAAGCCATTAAAGATGTTATGGAAGGTAAATAAGTTAGATGATAGATATTCACTCGCATATCATTTTTGACGTGGATGATGGACCATCTACTATTGAAGAAAGTTTAGCTTTGATTGGGGAAAGTTACCGTCAGGGCGTACGCACCATCGTCTCAACGTCACACAGACGACGCGATTTGTTTAAAACACCAGAGGAAAAGATCTGGGAAAACTTCAAGCAAGTCAAGGAAGCGGCAGAAGCTAAGTTTGAAGGACTTGAGATTTTATATGGTGGCGAACTCTACTATAATAGTGCGCTTCTTGAGAAGTTAGAACATCATAAAGTTCCTCGAATGGCAGGTACCCAGTTTGCTTTGATTGAGTTTAGCATGAAGACCTCGTGGAAGGACATTCATGACGGACTAACAAAAGTCCTCATGCTTGGGGTCACACCTATCATCGCTCATATCGAACGTTACAATGCCCTTGAAAATCAAGAAGACCGCGTATGCGAATTGATTAACATGGGTTGTTACACACAGATTAATAGTGCTCATGTCTTAAAGCCAAGACTTTTTGGTGACAAGAATCGTGTCTTTAAAAAACGTGCACGCTATTTCTTAGAGAAAAATTTGGTTCATGTCGTAGCAAGTGATATGCATAACTTAGGACCTCGTCCGCCTTACATGGACCAAGCACGAGACATTCTTACTAGAGACTTTGGTGATAGACGTGCTTTCGATCTTTTTGAAGGAAATGCTAAAACTTTATTAGAAAATAAATATTTATAGGAGAATGTATGAATACAAATGATAATGCAAGCATCGAAATTGACGTTTTGTACTTGTTGAGAAAGTTATGGAGTAAAAAATTCTTTATCATCTTTGTCGGATTGCTTGTGGGAACAATTGCTCTATTAGGAAGTGTCTTCTTTATTAAGCCTAAGTATACCTCTACGACACGTATCTACGTTGTTAGCCGTAGCAGCGATACAAGTCTTACTAACCAAGACCTTCAAGCAGGGTCTTACTTGGTTAACGACTACAAGGAAGTTATCACATCAAGTGAAGTCTTGTCATCAGTTATCGACCAAGAAAAACTCTCAATGTCTGCTAGTGAACTTTCTAAAGATATTGCGGTAACTATCCCAACAGACACACGTGTGATTTCTATCTCAGTCACTGACACTGATGCACAAAGAGCTTGTGATATTGCAAATACTGTTCGTGAAGTTGCGGCTGAAAAGATCAAAGCTGTTACAAAAGTTGATGACGTGACAACCCTTGAATCTGCGACAAAACCAAGCCACCCATCATCACCAAATGTTAAGAAAAATGCTGCTATTGGTGCTCTTGCTGGGGTATTCTTAGCTGTTGTTGGTATCTTAGTAGCAGAAGTGCTTGATGATCGTGTGCGTCGTCCAGAAGATATCGAAGAAGTCCTTGGTATGACCCTTCTTGGTGTGGTACCAGACGTCGATAAATTATAAAGAAAGGAATTGTATAACTCATGCCACAATTAGAATTAGTTAGAGCTAAAGCTCAAATGATTAAATCATTGGAAGAATACTACAATTCTATCCGTACTAATATCCAATTTAGCGGTCGTAATCTTAAAGTAATTGCATTAACTTCTGCTCAATCTGGCGAAGGAAAATCAACAACGTCTGTTAACCTTGCAATTTCTTTTGCGCGTGCAGGTTTCCGTACACTTTTGATTGATGCAGATACACGTAATTCAGTCATGTCAGGAACGTTTAAATCTAATGAACGTTATCAGGGGTTGACAAGTTTCTTGTCTGGAAATGCAGAGTTGTCAGATGTCATTTGTGATACAACGGTTGATAATCTCATGGTGATTCCAGCTGGGCAAGTTCCACCAAATCCAACATCATTGATTCAAAATGATAACTTCAAATCGATGATTGAAACTGTTCGTGGACTTTACGACTATGTTATCATTGATACACCACCGCTTGGTTTGGTTATTGATGCTGCTATCCTAGCACACCATTCAGATGCTAGCTTGCTTGTGGTAAAAGCGGGAGCTGATAAACGTCGTACAGTTACAAAACTAAAGGAACAATTGGAACAAAGTGATTCAGTTTTCCTTGGCGTTATTCTGAATAAATATGATATTCACTTAGATAAGTATGGTTCATATGGTAGTTACGGTGGGTACGGTAGTTATGGTAATTATGGAAAAAGTGAAGAAAAAACAAAAATTGGTAGAGGTAAACGAAAAAAATAGCTGATACCTTTACCTTAAAATAGGGAACAGGGAGTTATATGTATAGCGAAGATTCGAAAAAGAAAGTTTATTACCTTTTGTCAGATATTATAGCTTTAGTGGTAAGTTACCTCATCTTAGCGCAATTTTATCATTATGCTCTTTTTGATAGTAAATTCTTTGCAGTTGTTTTTGGGATTCTGATTGTGATTGTTAGTGTTTTGAGCGATGAATACTCTTCAATTACAAATCGTGGTTATTTAAAAGAATTGAAAGTATCTGTGATTTATGGTATGAAAGTTTTAGTTTTATTTACTTTTGTACTGATACTTGGAAAAATTCGTTTTATCCATGACATTTCACAGATGTCTTATTTCTTCTTAGGACAAATATTTATTTTAGTAAGCCTCTTTGTCTTTATTGGACGTATTTTAGTTAAAAATCTTTTCAAAAGTCATGCAACAGACATTAAACAGGTATTGTTTGTCACAGATTTCACGAATGGTAAGGAAGTCATTAAAGAGCTTAACACTTCCAATTACCGCATCGCTGCTTATATCAGTCGTCGTGATAATCCTGACATTTCACAGCCTATCTTAAAAAGTACTAAAGAAATTAGAAATTTTGTGGCGAATAACCAAGTTGACGAGATATTTGTTGCCAAAAATCACCAAGATGATTTTATAGAATTTGCTCATTGCTTAAAATTGTTAGGAATTCCAACGACAGTAGCTGTTGGGAATTATTCGGACTTCTATGTTGAAAATAGTGTTCTAAAAAAATTAGGTGATACGACCTTCATAACGACAGCATTCAATATTGTAAAATTCCGTCAAATTGCTTTAAAACGTCTTATGGATATTGCAATGGCTTTAGTTGGATTAGTGATTACTGGGATTGTAGCTATTATTATTGCCCCGATAGTCAAGAAACAATCACCAGGACCTCTAATCTTCAAACAAAAACGTGTTGGTAAAAACGGTAAAGTTTTTGAAATTTACAAATTTAGAAGCATGTACACCGATGCCGAAGAACGCAAAAAAGAATTACTAGCGCAAAATGATTTGGATACTGACTTAATGTTTAAGATGGAAGATGACCCTCGTATCTTCCCATTTGGACATAAGTTACGTGATTGGTCACTTGATGAATTACCACAATTTATCAATGTCCTAAAAGGTGAAATGTCTGTTGTGGGCACGCGTCCACCAACGCTTGATGAGTATCATCACTATGAGTTACATCATTTCAAACGCTTAACAACCAAACCAGGAATCACTGGTTTATGGCAAGTTAGCGGTCGTAGTGACATTACCGACTTTGAAGAAGTCGTGGCACTTGATATGAAGTATATCCAAAATTGGAGCATCAGTGAAGATATTAAAATTATTGCCAAAACATTTGGAGTCGTACTAAAAAGAGAGGGAAGTAAGTAGAGTATATTATGAAAGTTTGTTTAGTAGGTTCTTCTGGTGGACATTTGGCACATTTGAATATGCTAAAACCCTTTTGGAGTGAACATAGCCGTTTCTGGGTTACATTTGATAAAGAAGACGCAAGAAGTGTGTTAAGTGATGAAAAATTTTATCCGTGTTATTTTCCGACTAACAGAAATTTTAAAAATTTGGTAAAGAACACTTTCTTAGCACTTGAAATTTTAAGAAAAGAAAAACCTGACGTTATTATTTCATCAGGAGCAGCGGTAGCAGTTCCATTTTTTTATCTGGGTAAACTGTTTGGAGCGAAAACGGTTTATATCGAAGTATTTGATAGAATAGATAAACCGACTGTGACTGGAAAGTTGGTTTATCCAGTGACAGATAAATTTATTGTTCAGTGGGAGGAGATGAAAACTGTCTATCCCAAAGCTATTAATCTGGGGAGTATTTTTTAATGATTTTTGTTACAGTTGGAACTCATGAACAGCCCTTTAATAGGCTTATTAAGGAAGTTGATCGTTTAAAAAAAGAAGGTATTATTACAGATGAGGTTTTTATTCAGACAGGTTTTTCAACTTATGAACCTCAATACTGTGACTGGAAAAATATTATTTCTTATTCTGAAATGGAAGATTACATGAATCGTGCAGATATTATTATCACGCATGGTGGTCCAGCGACATTCATGGGAGCAATTGCTAAAGGAAAAAAACCGATTGTTGTTCCAAGACAGGAAAAGTTTGGAGAGCATGTAAATGATCATCAGCTTGAGTTTGCTGAACAGGTTTCTGAACGATTTGGAAGTATCGTTGTCGTAGAAGAAATTAATGAATTGCAAAATTATTTTAATTTAGATTTAATTGTAGATGAAAGTTCCAATTCGAACAACCTAAGATTTAATAGTCAATTAAAACAAGAAATAGAAAGTTTGGTTAGATGAATGATTCCTAAAAAGATTCATTATTGTTGGTTTGGTGGAAATCCGTTACCCGAAACTGTTCAAAGATGTATAAACTCATGGAGGAAATTTTGCCCTGATTATGAAATAATAGAGTGGAACGAATCAAATTATAACATTCATAAAATTCCATTTATCGCTGAGGCTTACGATGCGAAAAAATATGCCTTTGTGTCTGATTATGCTCGCCTAGACATTATTTATAACGAAGGTGGGATATACCTTGATACAGACGTGGAATTGATACGGTCATTAGATACTTTATTAAGTAATAATTCTTTTATGGGCATGGAGTTTGCTGGACAAGTTGCTACGGGATTGGGCTTTGGTGCTGAAAAACATCATAAGTTTATCAAAAAAAATATGGAAATTTATGAAAATCTTAAATTTGATGCCCAGCATATCGTGACCTGTGTAGAAATTACGACGTCGTTGTTAAAAAAATACGGACTAACAAGTAAAAATATTATTCAGGATGTAGCTGGATTAACAATCTATCCAACAGAATATTTTTGTCCTTATAATATGGAGACAAGGAAAACTTTAATTACTGATAACACATATTCAATTCACCATTATGATGCTACCTGGTATGGTACTGGAATTAACGCAAAAATGAAGAAAATTTTTTTACCTATAAAAATTAAGATACGTATTTTTATTGATATGGTTTTAGGAGAAGGGACTTATGAGAAGCTTAAACAATATTTCAAAAAATAAATCTTCCATGGTATTCAATTATGAAGATATATATTATTGTTTTGTTTTCATTGTTATCTATCTAAAATCTATTTTTTCTTCTTTTGCAGATCAAATCTATAATATTTTTTTGATTTTATTTGTTTTATTCATTTTTTTAAAATTATTGAATCAAAAATATACCCTTACTCAACTATTCTCTTTATTAGTGTTGGGAAGCCTTTCAATATTAAATGCTTTGATTTCTAAGGATTTCTCACTGTTAGTAGCCTTGTTATTCTTTTTTGGTATGAAAGATATTAATGTAGATAGAGTATTATCTACTGTATTGATTGCTAAGATTTCTTCTTTTTTATATGTTCTTCTTTCCTACATATTACATTTTAGGAGTGCTTCAGTAATTTTATTCAATAGGACATCTGAGGTAGTTTCTAGGTATAGTTTTGGATTTGGTTCACCAAATACATTTCATGCGAGTTTTTCTTTTATTCTCTTTTTAATTATTTGTAAGTACTATGATCGTATCAAAGGAATACATATTATTGGTATGTTACTTTCTAATGAGTTTATTTATTTTTTTTCTCAATCAAGAACTGGGCGATATAGTGTCTTACTTGTGTTAATATGCCTTTTTGTGATGAAATCTACCAGAAAAATAGGAGTATATTTTTTGAACACGGTTCCTTATTTGCCAACAATAATATTTTTATTTACTGTAGCATTATCATCAATTTTAAAAGGGACAAAAGTTTATGATGTATTGAATACCATGCTATCTGGGAGGCTGTTTTATAATAGCGCAATACTGGAACACGTGCCTTCACTTCTGGGTGATAATATAATGAAGTATAAATATGTTACCAGTGAAGGTTATGTATATGAAATGATACATGATAATAGCTATATGGCAACATTTGCGTTGTCAGGTGTGATATTTATGTCTTTGTTACTTTGGTATTATTATATTGTTTCTAGAGAATTGTTAATAAATAAAAGGTACAACTTGTTATTTTTATTTATTTCAATAGCAGTTTATACATTCATGGAAGATTATATAAGATATATTTATTTTGATTTTCTGTTTTTTGTTTGTGGCTCTTTCTTCTATAATCAATTAACTTTAGAGAGGAATACGGAATAATGCTATATATTGTCACTCCAACATATAATAGAGCTAAAGAACTATGTATTTTGTATAAAACTTTGAAATCGCAAACATGTTTGGATTTCAAATGGTTGGTAGTAGATGACGGCTCAACAGACGAAACGCCACTTTTGATTGCTAAATTTCAAGAAGATAGCTGTGTTGCAATTGATTATCTCAAAAAAGATAATGGGGGTAAACATACCGCTTATAATTTGGCATTGGATTATATGTCTAAAATTGATTGTCATATAGTAGTTGATAGTGATGATTGGCTTGCGATGGATGCTGTCGAGCAAATCTTACAAGACTTAGAAAAGACTTCAAATAAAGAAATAGGGATTGTTTATCCAAGATACGGTAGGAATTCTAGTCCTCAGTGGCTTTCTGATAACGTTAAATATGTTTCAATTCCTGATATAAAGTTGAAATACGGGCTTTCAATCGAGACTGCAATTGTTATTAAAAATTTATTCATTGGTCAATTGAGACTTCCTTCATTTGAGGGGGAGAAGTTTTTGTCTGAAGAAATTTTTTATATTATGCTATCGGAGTTTGGAAAATTTCTTCCTCTTAATAGAAGAATATATTTTTTTGAATATCTAGAACATGGTCTAACTAATAATCTTTTTCATCTGTGGAAGAAGAACCCCAAGAGCACTTATTTATTGTTTAAAGAGAGAAAAAAATATATCCTGCAAAATTTATCAGGTTTTAACCGAATTGTTGAATTGTTTAAAGTGTCCTTGAATGAACAAGCATTATCGCTAGCAACATCAAAGAATGAAAATATTCCCCAAGAGCTATCTGTTGGGGAACGTATGCTAAAACCATTGGCATATTTATTTTATTTAAAAAGGTATAAATAGGAATAAGTATCATAGTGAGGAGATATTGTGGATAATGAGTTAATCAGTATTATTGTTCCTGTATACAATGTTGAAAAATACATTGCTAAGTGTTTGGACTCTTTAGTTAACCAAACATATTTAAATATAGAAATACTTCTAATTGATGATGGATCTACAGACAAATCATTATCGATATGTAAGAAGTATGCTGCAGTTGATTCTCGAATTAAGCTTTTTTCTAAAGAGAATGGCGGCGTTTCTAGCGCCCGAAATCTAGGTCTTCTACATGTTCAAGGAGAGTACGTTGTGTTTGTAGATTCAGATGACTTTGTATCACCAAAATATTGTGAACATTTATATCAACTTACTATAAGTACTAAGTCAGAGTTAGCTTCTGTAAGTCGTTATAACATTTTGAATAAAGAGGTGGTAAAGATATCGGATTTATCTTTTAATCAAATAACATCAGATGAAGCCTTAAGAAAATTCTTTTTAGGTGAGGGGATAAATTGTTATCTTTTTTCAAAAATATTTAAATATGAAACTATAAAAGGACTCCGATTTGATGAAAGTTTAGAATCAGCAGAGGACGTTTTGTTTATTTATCAAACTCTTAAGAACATAAATTTTGCATCTATGGATGGCACTGTTGCAGATTATTTTTATATTCTTAGAGAAGGATCTTTAACAAATAAAAGACTGACTTCATCAAGAATTGATAGTTCCATTAGAGTTGCGGAATTTATTACTAGAGATTGCAACAGCAACAAAAAATTGAAAATGTTAAGTGAAATTAATGAAATATCATTAAAGGGTGAGGTTCTTGAGTGGATTTCATTAAATAGTGAACTTAGAATTGAGTTTGAAGAATATTATAATATCATACTGAGAGAAGTTAGAAAGTTTAAATTGTTACATAAAGTTCAATATCTAACTTTAAAAAAATTTATTAGGCTTATATTATTAAAAGTTAGTCCTAGATTAGTTACAATCTTAAAAAATAAATAGGTATCCTGGAAGGAGTATTCATGGATTTTAATAGTAACCCTCTTGTTTCAATTATTATTCCAATTTATAATGTAGAAAATTATTTAGAACAGTGCTCTACTTGAGTGTTTACACATAATTATTGACAGTATCTCACAATATAATGGAAAATGATATAAATTAAATGATTGATATCATAATAAAAACTTTTTCTTATGTTTTGAAAAAAGAATGACAATTGAAATGAAGTTGTATTAATGTTATATTAATAATAATGGGGAATATCTAATTTTAATTTTTAAGAGCAATTTATATGAGTTCCGTACGAATCGTAAGCAAAAGCATACGAGTAATGGATCGTGGGGGATGGTCAACGTTGGGTTGACCATTCTGTATGCTATTTTAGCATTGGTCTTATTATTCACCATGTTCAATTATAATTTCCTATCCTTTAGGTTTTTGAACATCATTATCACCATTGGTTTGTTGGTAGTTCTTGCTATTAGCATCTTCCTTCAGAAGACTAAGAAATCACCACTAGTGACAACGGTTGTACTGGTTATCTTCTCGCTAGTTTCTCTGGTTGGTATTTTTGGTTTTAAACAAATGATTGATATCACTAACCGTATAAATCAGACTGCAGCCTTTTCAGAAGTAGAAATGAGCATTGTGGTTCCGAAGGATAGTGACATCAGAGATGTGAGTCAGATTACTAGCGTTCAGGCACCAACTAAGGTTGATAAGAATAATATCGATAGTTTGATGTCAGCTCTAAAGGAAGACAAAAAAGTTGATGTCAAAGTTGATGATGTCGCTTCCTATCAAGAAGCCTATGACAATCTTAAGTCTGGCAAATCTAAAGCTATGGTCTTGAGTGGCTCTTATGCTACCCTATTAGAGTCTGTCGATAGTAATTATGCTTCAAATCTAAAAACAATTTATACTTATAAAATTAAAAAGAAAAATAGCAACTCTGCAACCCAAGTAGATTCAAAAGTCTTCAATATTTATATTAGTGGTATTGATACCTACGGTCCGATTTCAACAGTATCACGTTCAGATGTCAATATCATTATGACAGTAAACATGAATACACATAAGATTCTCTTGACGACTACTCCACGTGATGCATACGTTAAGATTCCTGGTGGTGGGGCAGACCAGTATGATAAATTAACCCACGCAGGTATTTATGGCGTTGAAACATCTGAACAAACTCTGGAAGATCTTTATGGTATTAAGATTGATTACTATGCACGAATTAACTTCACATCTTTCCTTAAGTTGATTGACCAACTTGGTGGTGTGACAGTCCATAATGATCAAGCTTTCACACAAGGGAAGTTTGATTTCCCGGTTGGAGATATCCAAATGAATTCAGAGCAAGCACTTGGATTTGTTCGTGAACGCTATAATTTAGATGGCGGAGATAATGACCGTGGTAAAAACCAGGAGAAAGTTATTTCTGCGATTTTAAACAAGTTGGCTTCTCTAAAATCTGTATCAAACTTTACTTCAATCGTTAATAATCTCCAAGACTCTGTTCAAACGAATATGTCTTTGAATCCCATTAACGCTTTGGCTAATACACAACTTGAATCAGGTTCTAAATTTACGGTGACTTCTCAAGTAGTAACAGGTACAGGTTCAACCGGACAATTGACCTCTTATGCGATGCCAAATTCTAGTCTTTACATGATGAAACTAGATAATTCGAGTGTGGAAAGTGCCTCTCAAGCTATCAAAAAATTAATGGAGGAAAAATAAGTGATTGACGTTCACTCACATATCGTTTTTGATGTTGATGATGGTCCTAAAACTTTAGAAGAAAGTTTAGACCTCATTGGTGAAAGTTACGCCCAGGGGGTACGTAAGATTGTTTCAATATCCCATCGTCGTAAGGGAATGTTTGAGACTCCAGAGAATAAAATTTTTGCCAACTTTTCTAAGGTAAAAGCAGAAGCAGAAGCACTTTATCCAGACTTAACTATTTATTATGGAGGTGAACTTGATTATACCTTGGACATTGTGGAGAAACTTGAAAAGAATCTCATTCCGCGCATGCACAACACTCAATTTGCTTTGATTGAGTTTAGTGCTCGCACATCTTGGAAAGAAATTCATAGTGGGCTTAGTAATGTTTTGAGAGCGGGGGTAACACCTATTGTTGCTCATATTGAGCGCTATGATGCCCTCGAAGAAAATGCTGACCGTGTTCGAGAAATCATCAATTACGACACTAGGAATTGCAAGTAAAAATGGGAGAGTAGAATGAAAGTTTTAAAAAATTACGCCTACAATCTTTCCTATCAATTACTGGTCATTGTTTTACCAATCATTACGACACCTTATGTTACTAGGATTTTTAGTTCAAAGGATTTAGGTACTTATGGTTACTTTAATTCGATTGTGGCCTACTTTATTCTTTTGGCAACTTTAGGTGTTGCTAACTATGGTACTAAAGAGATTTCAGGACATCGAAAGGATATTCGTAAAAATTTCTGGGGTATTTATACCCTCCAATTGATTGCGACTATTTTGTCTCTTGTCTTGTATACATCATTATGTTTGTTCTTTCCTGGTATGCAAAATATGGTGGCTTATATCTTAGGATTAAGCTTGATATCGAAAGGAATGGATATTTCTTGGTTATTCCAAGGTTTGGAGGATTTTCGTCGTATTACCGCAAGGAATACAACGGTAAAGGTTTTAGGAGTTATTTCTATCTTCCTATTTGTGAAAACACCTGGTGATTTGTATCTCTATGTTTTCCTATTGACCTTCTTTGAATTGCTTGGGCAATTAAGTATGTGGTTACCAGCGAGACCTTACATTGGAAAACCACAATTTGATTTATCCTATGCTAAGAAACATCTTAAACCTGTTATTTTGCTGTTTCTCCCTCAGGTTGCCATTTCACTATACGTGACTTTGGATCGTACAATGTTGGGTGCCTTGTCATCGACAAATGATGTAGGGATTTATGATCAGGCTTTGAAAATAATTAATATTTTGTTGACGTTGGTGACTTCATTGGGAAGTGTAATGCTTCCAAGGGTATCTGGTCTTTTATCTAACGGAGATCATAAGGCCGTTAACAAGATGCATGAGTTGTCTTTCTTGATTTATAATCTTGTGATTTTCCCGATAATAGCAGGTCTCTTGATTGTTAATAAGGATTTTGTGAGTTTCTTCCTAGGGAAAGATTTCCAAGAGGCTTATCTTGCCATTGCTATTATGGTCTTTAGGATGTTCTTTATCGGTTGGACAAATATTATGGGAATCCAGATTTTGATTCCACACAATAAACATCGTGAGTTTATGCTCTCTACGACTATTCCGGCTGTTGTCAGTGTTGGACTTAATCTCTTGTTAATTCCTCCATTTGGCTTTGTTGGTGCCTCAATTGTATCAGTTTTAACAGAGGCTTTGGTATGGTTCATTCAATTGTACTTCTGCCTTCCTTACCTCAAGGAAGTACCGATTCTTGAGTCTTTGGCCAAAATTGTATGCGCATCTACTATGATGTATGGCTTGTTGCTAAGTGCAAAACCATTCTTGCATTTTCCACCTACTTTAAATGTTCTTGTGTATGCAGTGCTTGGTGGCCTCATTTACCTTCTTGCTATTCTAGTTTTGAAAGTGGTAGATGTTAAAGAATTAAAACAAATAATAGGAGAAAATTAGGAATGAAGAAAGCACGGAATATAAACTTAGACTTGATAAAAATAATTGCTTGTATAGGAGTTGTTTTGCTTCATACTACGATCCAGGGTTTAAGGAAACAGGGCGATGGAATTACTCATCTTATTTATATTATCTAGGTACTTATTAAATTACCTTGTTTTTTATGGTAAATGGTTATTTATTATTGGGTAAGAGCAAGATAACATATCCCTATATACTACATAAAATAAAATGGTTTCTAATAACAGTGTCTTCATGGACCGTTATCATTTGGTTTCTTAAAAGAGACTTCACAATTAATCCAATTAAAAAAATTTTGGCTTCCTTGATACAAAAGGGTTATTTCTTCCAATTTTGGTTTTTCGGCTCACTAATACTTATTTATTTATGCTTGCCGATATTGAAGAAGTATTTACATTCAAAAAGAAGTTATTTATACTTTCTATATGTATTAACAATTATTGGTTTGATTTTTGAATTGATAAATTTTTTGCTTCAAATGCCAGTACAAATTTATGTTATACAGACGTTTAGATTATGGACTTAGTTCTTTTACTACATTTTAGGTGGTTTTGTAGCACAATTCAATATAGAGAATTTAAAATCAATCTTTAAGGGATGGATGAAAATAGTTAGCATACTTTTGTTATTGATTTCACCGATAATATTATTTTTCATAGCAAAAACTACTTATCATAATCTTTTTGCTGAATATTTTTATGACAATCTTTTGGTAAAAGTAATTAGTTTAGGACTATTTCTTACCTTATTGACGCTAACCATTGATGCTTCTAAACATAGAATGATCTACTTGTTATCAGTCCAAACGATGGGGGTATTTATCATACATACCTATGTTATGCAAATATGGCAAAAGTTGATAGGGTTTAACATAGTAGGTGCACACTTATTTTTCCCTGTTTTCACATTAGTGATTAGTTTTCTAATAAGTATGATATTAATGAAAATCCCTTATATCAATCGAATAGTTAAATTATAAAAAGGAGTTTATAATGTACGATTATCTTATTGTTGGTGCTGGTTTGTCCGGAGCAATCTTCGCACAGGAAGCTACAAAACGTGGCAAAAAAGTAAAAGTGATTGACAAGCGTGATCACATTGGTGGCAATATCTACTGTGAAGATGTTGAAGGTATTAACGTTCACAAGTATGGTGCTCACATTTTCCATACCTCAAATAAAAAAGTTTGGGATTATGTCAACCAATTTGCTGAATTTAATAACTATATCAACTCACCAATTGCTAACTACAAGGGCAGTCTTTATAACCTTCCATTTAACATGAATACATTTTATGCTATGTGGGGCACTAAGACTCCTCAAGAAGTTAAGGACAAGATTGCTGAGCAAACGGCTGATATGAAAGATGTTGAGCCTAAAAACTTGGAAGAACAAGCTATCAAGTTGATTGGACCAGATATCTACGAAAAGTTGATCAAGGGATACACTGAAAAACAATGGGGACGTTCTGCCACAGACCTGCCTCCTTTCATCATCAAGCGTCTTCCGGTTCGTCTGACTTTTGATAACAACTACTTTAATGACCGTTACCAAGGAATTCCGATCGGTGGTTACAATGTCATCATTGAAAATATGCTTGGAGATGTTGAAGTAGAACTTGGAGTTGACTTCTTTGCCAATCGTGAAGAGCTTGAAGCTTCAGCTAAAAAAGTTGTCTTTACAGGAATGATTGACCAGTACTTTGATTATAAACATGGTGAGTTGGAGTATCGCAGTCTTCGTTTTGAACACGAAGTCTTGGATGAAGAAAATCATCAAGGAAATGCCGTGGTCAACTACACAGAGCGTGAGATTCCTTATACTCGTATCATTGAGCACAAGCACTTCGAGTATGGTACACAACCTAAGACAGTTATCACACGTGAATACCCAGCTGATTGGAAACGTGGAGATGAACCATACTACCCAATCAATGATGAAAAGAACAATGCCATGTTTGCTAAGTACCAAGAAGAAGCTGAGAAAAATGACAAGGTTATCTTCTGTGGACGTCTTGCAGATTATAAATACTACGACATGCACGTGGTCATTGAGCGTGCTCTAGAAGTCGTTGAGAAAGAATTTACTATATGACACAAGAAAAAAATTGATATCGTTGTTCTTTGGGTAGATGGAAGTGCCCCAGAGTTTATCCGTGAGAAACAAGCAGTTACTGAGAATGTTTCTGATTTGAACCAAGAAATTGATGGTGAGCAACGTTATCGTGATTATGATGTTTTTAATTACTGGTTCCGAATGATTGAAAAGAATGCTCCTTGGGTAAATAATGTCTATTTGATTACCAATGGGCAAAAGCCAGACTGGTTGAATTTGGAACATCCAAAACTCAAATTGGTAACTCATAGGGAATTTATGCCCAAAGAATACCTACCGACCTATAATTCAGCAGCTATTGAGCTTAATCTTCATCATATTGAAGGGTTGTCGGAGAACTACTTGTATTTCAATGATGATACGTACTTGATTAGAGACAGTCAACCTTCAGATTTTTATAAAAATGGTCAGCCTAAGCTTTTAGCTGTTTATGATGCCTTAGTTCCTTGGCCACCATTTACGAATACTTATCACAATAATGTTGAATTAATTTATCGCCATTTTCCTAATAAGAAGGCTTTGAAGTCTTCGCCATGGAAATTCTTTAATTTCCGTTATGGTTCCTTGGTTTTGAAAAACTTGTTACTCTTGCCTTGGGGTCCTACGAGATACGTGAACCAGCATTTACCTGTTCCGATGAAGAAGAGTACCTTGGCACATTTATGGGAAATTGAAGGTGAAACTTTAGATAAAACATCGCGAAATCCAATTAGAGACTATGGAGTAGATGTTAATCAATACATCTGTCAGCATTGGCAAATTGAAAGTAACCAGTTTTACCCTATGTCTAAAAGTTTCGGAGAGACAATCGGTTTGAATCAGGTGGATAAGCTGGAATCTATCTTTAAAGATAGACGTAAAAAAACTACTTTGTGTGAATGATGATGTTGACTTTAAAGAGGAGAATATCATTCGTTTAAAGGAAATCTTGAATGAATACTATCCTGAAAAATCAGCTTTTGAAAAATGAGAAATAAGAGATGAAATACTATTTAAAAGAAGAATTTTTACACGATAACGATGTTAAAAATGCCGGTAATAAGGCTCGTAATGATGTTGAAGAAATTGTAAAGAGAGAAGGTTATCAATCCTTGGTTCTTTCAGTTGATAATTGGTACGAGATGGGTACACTTAAAAAACAGCTTCATAAATCTAAGGCTATTGGTCAGGCCTTGAATCAACTAAAGCAAGGTGATGAGTTACTTATTCAGTTCCCAATGCTTCATTATAGTTTTTTTGCAACACATCATGTAAAGAAAGCACAGAAAAAAGGCGTAAAAGTTAATTTTATTATCCACGATTTAGAAGCTCTTCGTTATATCAATGTTGAGAATCTCCCTTTGAAGGATAAGATTAACATTCAAATTCAAGAATCAAGTCTTCTTGGTGCAGCTGATGGTATCATTGCCCACAATCCAATTATGAAATCTGTATTGGTAGATAAAGGGATTGCGGCAGATAAGATTGTTAGCCTTGGCATTTTCGACTATTTGATTCCAAATTTCCAAGAGAAGACTGGTTTCACGAAGAATCAGCCAATTATTGTAGCTGGTAACTTGGCACAAGAAAAAGCTGGTTATCTTTACTCTCTTCCTGCAGAACCTGCTTATAACCTTTATGGTGTCGGCTTCGACGAAAGCAGAGCTCTTGAGAATGAGAACTACTTTGGTTCCTTCCTACCTGATGAGCTTCCTGCAGCTCTTGAGGGTGGTTTTGGGCTTGTCTGGGATGGCGACAGTGCTGAGACATGTAGTGGTGTTTTCGGCGAGTACCTTCGCTATAACAACTCTCACAAGGCGTCACTTTACTTGGCCTCAGGGTTCCCGCTTGTCGTTTGGAAACAGTCAGCCTTATCTCATTTTGTGCTTGAGAACGGCTGTGGAATTGCAGTAGATTCTCTTCAGGATTTGAAGGCTACCATTGACAATCTTTCTGATACTGATTACCAAGATTTGGTTGAAAATACCAAGCGTGTCGGTAAAGGTATTCGTGTTGGTCACTATCTACGTACTGCATTGAACAATTTAAAATAAGAAAATCCTCATGCTTGTGAGGATTTTTTGCATTTGGGCTCTTTGTCAACTGTAGTGGGTAGATGAAAAGCTAACACCTAGAGAGGATGAACTTCGTCCTCTCTTTCTTGGCTCATTGTCAACTGTAGTGGGTGACTTATAGCTAAGCACGAGAGGAGACGAAATGCGTCTTCTCTTTTTGCATGTTTAAAGCGATAAAGATACGTTTTTTAAAGTTGTCAAAGTTCCTG
>Ga0129312_1000448_pt1 | contig 35847 bp, 42 predicted proteins | sample O827metagenome_FD_94434 | JGI IMG/M metagenome (GOLD analysis project Ga0129312, IMG submission 94434) | Orangutan group fecal microbial communities from Wisconsin, USA - O827 metagenome | ecosystem: Host-associated > Mammals > Digestive system > Large intestine > Fecal | place: USA: Wisconsin... | reverse complement strand
TTTATTCCTTTTATTGCTATGGTTGGAGGCTTTGAATACGCATATCAAAAAAAGGCAAATGAGCAGAATGAGAGAACAATACAATTCCGCAAGCGGTTTTATAAAGTCTCTGCATGGTTAGGCGCGTATTTCCCGATTAGACTGTTGGCAATGGCGTTAGTACATTTTTATCCTCGCCCTATCAAATCGCTTGTCTTGGAGTGTGTCATAGCCGTCCTCTATCTAATGACTGCTACCCTCATAACTTTAGAGATTGAAAAACGCCATCTTTCAAAGAACTGATTTTAGAACATAACGAATACCGAAAATCAGACCGTTGACTGGTCGCACTATGCGAAAAGTGACGGCCTTTTTTGTCCCCAAAATCAAAAAAAGGAGGTCAATCACAATGACAAAACCGAAAACCCTTGAACAGCTTCGAGTCGAAAAGGAGCGAGCAGAGACACAGCTTTTACAGGAACAGCACAAGCTGGAGCGTCTGGAGAACAGAAAGAAATATCTGGAGAAAGGCGAACGCACCAAGCGCACCCACCGCCTTTGCAATCTGGGCGGCACGGTTGAGAGCCTTGCCCCGGAGGTCAAAGATCTCACACGCACCGAAATGGCGGAACTCATGGAACACATCTTTTCCCTGGCCGAAGTCCAGCGAGCCGTCCGTCACATGGCGATTACCCACATCAGCCATGCAAACAGAGAAAAGGAGCTGAAAGCCGATGGCACTATTTCATCTGAGTGTCACGCAGACTAAGCGAAGCGCAGGACAGTCCGCTATCGCTTCTGCCGCCTACCGAGCCGGGGAGCGATTGTATAGCGCGTATTACGGCGAATACAGCGACTACACTGGCAGCATCGTTTCAATCATATGGTCGGCAGATACAATGACATTTACCGAGTACAGATACCAAATATTACACCTCATGTATGCAGACACACCTATTGCTCGAATATGGCAAAATCGGGAATGAATCCCAAGACATTACAGTACCTCATGGGGCATTCGGATATATCGGTCACAATGAATGTGTACACGCATATCGGATTCGATGATGCTGAGGAAGAACTTAAGCGAATGGAAGAGTTTAGAAAGGCACAGGCAGAGGTGGAAAGGAAAAATGATACGAAAGCGGTATCACAGAAAAGGTTTAAAGTAGTGTAGAAAAATATAATCTTGACTTAGATATGATGAAGGATTAAATTAAAAATAATCGTTCCCACCGAGCTTAGGTAGCTTTGCTACATGCGTAACATGGTGGGACTTTTGCTATTGAAAATTATGTTTTAGTATTATTTTTTATTCTTAATATGACGATTTATATTTTAATGAAAAATGAGCAAAATAAGTGTATCAAATTATAAAAAAGTGTTGTAAAATAATAATGAAAGTAGTTATACTATTTAGACTATCATAAGTTTTAAGGAGGGATGCATATGGAAAAGACAATGTGTGTTGCAAAGGCTTTGTACAATATGTATTATGCTGAAAAAGGTGTGCATATGGATGAAATGAAAATGCACAAGCTTATGTATTTTTCGCAGAGAGAATCCCTTATGTATAATAAAGAGCGTCTTTTTGATACAACTTTTTATGGTTGGAAATATGGACCAGTGTTAACAGAGGTAAGAAGTGAATTTCGTAAGTCGAAACCATTTTCTAATGTTCAGGGTTCTGTTTCTGCAAAGACAATGGAGTTGTTAAAAAGTGTATTGAATCGATATGGTTCATTATCATCATGGAAGTTAAGTAGTTTATCACATGAAGAATTTTCATGGAAGAAATCACGTGTTGGTTTAGAGGCAGATGAAGATGGTAGCGTGGAATTGTCATTAGAGGCAATGAAAGTAGATGCAACAAAAGAGTTAGTGGCTAGAAAAGCTGCTATGGCATAAGGGGGGTATTACCATTAACGCGGGAGAAAAACGGAATTATTTTCGTGAATTTGAATACGAAGTATTAACCTCCAAGCCAGAAAACAAAGCATTGTTAAGTGAGTTTGTTTCTAAGAAAGCAAATAACACACTTGAAGCGTATATAAGAGATGAAGACAAGGCATGGGCAGAGGATTTAGATGGAGAAACAAGAGTTTATCTTGTCAAAGATAAATCCGGGAACGTTGCCTTGTTTTTTTCTGTAAAATGTGGTCTTTTGGTTGGAGAAAACCTAGAAGAAAAGTTGTCAGATGAATATCAAGAGTTTGTTGATGCAGTTATTGAGGTGAAAAAGTCTAAAGACGAGAATGGCATACAACAGATGTATGATGCTGGTCTTTCAATGTATGGGGATGAAGTGGAGCGTTTATTTGAAATAGCAGATCATCGCCTTGATACTAAAACGGAATCGACAGAGATAGGACAATCTGAAAACACAATTAATGTTCCCAATTGTATATCTGCAATAGAATTAAGACATTTATGCAAGAATGAAGGATTTGTGGTTCCTGCGGAAGTGGATATCCCCTTAGGGTTTGGAATTTTTTGGGAAATTATAGTACCTATTATTATTGATATTACTAAAAAAGTAGGGTGCCAATATATATATATTTTCGCTGCGGATAAAACAGAAGGACAAAGTGAAATTGAAATGAAAAAACTAATTTCACATTATAAGAACAATTTTAAGTTTTCGGAATGTGATGAAGGTATCAAGTTTGTAAAGCCAGAATATGATAATCATTGCTATGGACTAGTACAGCGTGTTTCAAAATTAGAAAGCAATCGAGAAGCAATTTGGCATGAGTTCTCAGATATCTAGATATGTGGAGGAAGACTTGTTCTTCCTCTTTTTTTCTTAGTAGTAAGAATTTTCGTTTTACTAACAACTTTACTACTAACAGGTAGTAACAACTTGCCTAATTCTGCTCTGATTTGCCACAATCTGTAATTTTGGAGTAAAATCAAGAACATCGCAAAATTCCCAAGAATCCTTGCAAAATAGGGCATCCCGGGGCGAAACAAGGAGAAACAAAATAATGATAAAAGTGCTTTTCATCTGCCACGGCAACATCTGCCGTTCTCCAATGGCAGAATTTATTATGAAAGAGCAGCTCCGCAAGCTGGGGCTGGAAGAGGAGTTTTATGTGGCTTCTGCCGCGACAAGCTCGGAGGAGATCTGGGATGGTATAGGCAATCCGGTGTATCCACCGGCGCGGGCTGAGCTTGCGAAGCATGGTATTAGCTGTGGGCAAAAGCGGGCAGTGCAGCTTGTGAAGGAAGATTATGAGAAATACGACTATCTGATCGGTATGGAACAGATGAATATCCGCAATATGATGCGGATCCTGGGCTCTGATCCGGATCACAAGGTATATCGGCTGCTGGATTTTACGGATGAACCGGGCGATATTGCGGATCCGTGGTACAGTGGGAAGTTTGGGTTGACTTATGACCAGATCGACAAAGGTGTTTCATGCCTGATCGGAGAACTGCAGCAGAAGCTGCTCCCTGTCTAATGGTAAAATCTGACATAAAACAGGGCAAAATTGGCTTAAAATCTGCCAATATACCATCTGTTCAAAAGGAATACTTTATGCTATTATTGCTTCGTATGGCGATTGTGCCGGGTTTTGAATGGAGTAATATTGTATGAAAATGTTAATAGATGTAATTTTGGATACTTTGCTTGACGCAGCAAAGTTATTTCCGTTTTTACTGCTGACCTATATTGCGATGGAGCTTTTGGAGCATCATGCAGGGGATAAGTCAGTGGCATGGCTGAAAAAGTCAGGAAAGCTGGGACCGGTGATTGGAGCGGTAACGGGACTGTTCCCACAATGCGGATTTTCGGCAGCAGCTTCCAATTTGTTTGCAGGCCGCGTGATCTCGATGGGTACGCTGATCGCGGTTTATTTATCAACGTCGGATGAAATGCTTCCGATCCTGATTTCTGAAAAAGTACCGATGCATGTGATCCTGTCTATTTTGGGAGCAAAGCTCATCACAGGTATTGTGGCAGGTATTTTGATCGATACGGTCGCACACTGGCTCAAGAAAGACAAAGATAAAGACTATCATATTCATGAGCTTTGTGAACATGAGCATTGTCACTGTGAAGAAGGCGTGCTTCGGTCAGCACTTCGTCACAGTCTGCAGATTTTATTGTTTATTATTGTTATTACTTTTGTGATCAATTATTTTATGACATATATCGGGCAGGCGGGTATTGAATATGTGACGATCGGGGAATCCTATGGCGTGATCCTGCTGGCATCACTGCTTGGACTGATCCCGAACTGTGCGGTTTCTGTCGCACTGACACAGCTTTATCTCGGTGGCATGCTGGGAGAAGGAGCACTTCTGGCAGGGCTTCTGGTTGGTGCTGGTGTCGGTATTTTGATCCTGCTGCGTGTCAATAAGCGTCCGTTAGAGAATGTGAAGGTGATCGGTCTTCTGTGGGCGATCGGATTTTTGGTAGGATGTCTTGTAAAAGCACTTGGCATTAGTTTTTAATAAAGAAAAAGATAGCGAGCGGTGCATTTGACGACCGCTGATCAGAGACGAGATTCGCAGTGCGTATCTCGTCTCTGTCGTTATACATCCGTGATTTCAAGTATACAGTCACAACTATCTGCACAAACTAAAGCATCTATGGAACGGAAAGAAGGCAGAAAAGGTGACAGATGTTTACGTGGTATTAAAGGAAAGTGTGCAGGTGAAGGCGGATATTGTCCGCGTGGACGATGTGGCACAAATTTATACCAGGAACGATGCTTTAAAAACAAGGCTGAAAGAGGTGTTTGTCCATCAGTTCCGGCGGAAACAAAAGAGCAGGGGAAAGCAGCGGGAAGTGATCGGAGCACTTTATGTGCTGGAATGTATCGGGAAGGCCTGCCCGGACTGCTGTGTACATCTGCTGGGGGAAACGGATTGTCTGGTGGAATGGGTGCAGGAGGAAAAAGCACCGAAGTGGCACAGGACCTGGCAGGTGCTTAAGATTGTCTTTGTAGCACTTTTATGCTTTGCGGGCGGTGCGTTTTCTATCATGGCATTTCACAATGATATTTCCATAACAGATCTGTTCAGACAGTTATACGAGCTTGTTATGGGTGAGAAATCCTCCGGCTGTACAATACTGGAGATGTCTTATTCCATCGGGCTTATGGTTGGTATTATTCTTTTTTATAATCACATCGGAAAGCGGCGGATCACACAGGACCCGACACCGATCGAGGTGTCTATGCGCAGCTATGAAAAGGATCTGACAGAAGCGATGATATCTGCCTGGGGCAGGGAGGAGAAAACGATTGACGTGGATTAAGGAAGTTATACTCGTTCTGTTTGGACTGGCAGGTGGCGGTGTTGTGGCAGGCGGTGTTTTTACAGTGTTTACGGCGGTCGGTCTGATCCCACGGTTTGCGGAGCGGACTGACAGTGCAGACCATATACTGTTGTATGAAAATATGCTGATCCTTGGGACTTTGGCAGGACTTATAACGACCGTGTATTACGATACGATCGCTGCACCGGTACAAAACAGTATATCTCACGGAAAAGTCAGCCTTGGCTTATTCTTGACAATTTTGCAATACTGCATTTTGAGCTTATACGGATTCTTCACGGGAAATTATGTCGGTTGTCTGGCACTATCCATTGCTGAAATTGCGGATGCACTGCCCATTATGGCAAGGCGGTTTTCCATGAAAAGAGGAATTGGAATTGCACTTTTGGCTCTGGCAGCGGGAAAGCTGGCAGGTTCTTTGTATTATTATTTTCATGCATTGTTTGAAACTGCCTAGAAGCGCACATACTACAAAGGAACAAGATTACAAAACGGGAAAATACAGATAGAAGCAGATGTAAAAATGAGCAAAAGAGCAGGAAAGGAGCGAAAACAATGGATCATAATTCACAGATCAGAAATGTGTATACGGCTGCGGGCATGCAGGAAAACCGGAAGCTGGACGCAGATACGAACGGCACAACGGCGGAGGAAGCGGAAGGCAGTGCTTATCCGGAAAAAACAGCAGATGAGAAGAAGGAGCAGCAAAAGCAGGCATACCAGGAGTATATGAAGGAGATCACGCCGAAGAAAAATCTGGCTTTGCAGATGCTGAAAGCCTTTCTGACAGGTGGTGTGATCTGTGTCATCGGACAGGTGATCTTAAATTATTGTCAGTCGCTTGGCATGGAGAAAGATATTGCAGGAAGCTGGTGCTCTCTACTGTTGATCCTGCTCAGCGTTCTGCTGACGGGCTTTAGTATATATCAGGTAATTGCTGCATGGGGCGGCGCAGGAGCACTTGTCCCGATCACAGGATTTGCCAATTCCGTGGCATCACCTGCCATTGAATATAAGGCGGAAGGTCAGGTTTACGGGATCGGTGTAAAGATCTTTTCCATTGCCGGTCCTGTTATTTTATATGGTGTTTTTACAAGCAGCGTTCTGGGCTTTTTCTACTGGATCGGAAAGCTGCTGGGCTGGGTATAAAAAAGACACGGTACAGAATAAACAGATAGGAACAGCCAGATAGGAACAGCCAGATAGGAACAGCCAGATAGGGAAGAAATCGGAAATTGAAACAGAGAAAAAGGAAGGTGTAGGATGAAAAAAGCAATTTTTGAAATGGGCGAAAGCAGTGTGAAGCTGCCAATGCCTGTTTATATTGTAAATGGGGCGTCAATTGCCGGGACAAAAGAAGGGCAGGGACCGTTGGGAAGCTGTATCGATCATGTACTGACAGATGACCAGTTTGGAGCGGACAGCTGGGAGGCGGCAGAATGTAAGCTGCAGAAAGAAACAGTAGCGATCCTGCTGAAAAAGACGGAGGTTTCAGAAAAGGAGATCCGTTATCTGTTTGCGGGCGATCTGCTCGGACAGTCCATGGCAAGCTCTTTTGGACTGGCTTCTTATGAGATCCCGTATTTTGGTGTGTACGGTGCCTGCTCAACCTGTGGGGAAAGCCTGAGCCTTGGTGCAATGACGATAGGGGGCGGGTTTGCTACGCAGGTTGTCTGTGTGACATCCAGTCATTTCGCAAGTGCGGAAAAGGAGTTCCGTTTTCCTTTGGAATATGGCGGACAGAGACCGAAATCTTCTACCTGGACGGTAACGGGAAGCGGGGCTTTCCTGCTGGCAACCGAGGTGAGTGATCCGATGGCACAGATCACCGGGATCACGACCGGAAAAGTCGTGGATATGGGCGTCAAAGACAGCATGAACATGGGATGTGCCATGGCACCGGCGGCAGCGGATCTGATCTGGCAGCATCTGCAGGATTTTGACCGGAAACCGGAAGATTACGACCGGATCATCACAGGAGATCTGGGAGAAGTGGGAAGTCAGGCACTGATCGATCTTTTGCGGGAGAAGGATGTAGATATTGCGGGCAATCATATGGATTGTGGAACGACGCTGTTTGATATAAATGAGCAGGATGTGGGATCGGGCGGATCAGGCTGTGGCTGCAGTGCGGTGACACTTGCTTCTTATATTCTGCCAAAGCTGCAGAGCGGGGAATGGAAACGGGTATTGTTTGCCCCGACCGGAGCACTTTTGAGTAAGACGAGCTTTAACGAAGGCAATTCCGTTCCTGGTATTGCACACGGACTGGTGCTGGAGCATGTATAAGATGTCGGGGGCAAATGCCCCGATATGCGCATAAAAGTCGGGGCTTTTGCCCCGACATCTGTATGGGAAATTCCTATGGGATTTCCTATTTTATCCGGTATTATATTATGCTGCATCGTCTACGGTTCCAATTTTCATATACATGGAAATTAAGTAGAGACCGCAAAGACCGACTATTGCATAGATGATACGGGATAACCAGCTCATGCTGCCAAAGAGTGCTGCAACAAGGTTCCAGTCGAAAAAGCCGATCAGTCCCCAGTTGACTGCACCGATAATGACAAGTGTTAAAGCAATATAGTCTAAAGTTTTCATGGATAGCACCTCCTTTTTCTATAGTCTTTCCCAAAACACGCTTTCTATACGGTTTGAATTATGATATAATCATGATGTCAGGGGCAAAAGTCAAAAAACACGACGTGCTTGCACGGGAGTGTTTTTCTGACTGAGTGCCTCGCTCCGATATGAGCATAAAAGTGGAGCGTAAGCTACACGATATGCGAATGAGGAGCAGGATTGCGGGAGTGCAGGGCACGGAGCAATCCGTATGACATCAGGAAAACAAACTATCTGCAACGTAGCTGCGGGTTTGCGAGTATGCCATCCCGAAAACACAAACAGCCTATAAAGGAGCCCAACATGGAAAATCAATCAGAAAACAAAAAGAAAAATGCCGGTGCGCTTCGGTGCTATTTTATAGAAATCGTGGTCATTACGATCGCCTATCTGATCGAGGTAGTGAAAGGAAACCGGACAGCCGGATATATTGTACTGGTATGTCTGCTTTTGTGGATTCCGGCGATTGCAGCAATGCTTGTTTATTTCAAAAACAAAGATGCAAAAGCAGTCCGCTATCTGTATGGTTTCGGATTCCTGATTCCGCAGGCGGTTTTAATGCTGACAGCTAACAATGCACTGGTATTTACTTATGCAGTCCTTGTATTGGTTGTATGCAACATTTTTGAAGACCGGAAATTTGCGCTTATAATGGCGATTTCTTATAATATTATGAATATCCTGACGGTTGTATATCATATTGCGACAGCAGGGACAACAAACGAATACATCGTGACAACAGAGATCCAGATCCTGCTGATGATGATCTGTGGTTACTTCAATATTGTGGTATCCAAAACAGGTATGATCATTTCCAAAGAAAAGCTGGAGCTTTTAGATCAGGAAAAGCAGCATGCAACAGATCTGCTTGCGCAGGTGCTTTCCGTTTCTGCGGAAATGACGGAAAGCATTGGCAGCCTGAATGCAAAGATGCAGCAGCTCGGTGAATCGGTTGTGCAGACCTGCGGTGCCATGGATGAGGTCAGACAGGGCAGCAATGAAACTGCACAGTCCATTCAGTCCCAGCTTATTATGACAGAAAAGATCCAGGGCAGGATCGAAGAAGTTTCCCAGACAAGTACGATGATCGGGAACAGCGTTGCGAAAACAAAGACCGCAGTCGGAAAAGGTGCGGATAATATGGAAAATCTGGAAAAACAGGTGGAACAGCTGGAGCAGGCAGGCGGACATGCCCTGCAGAGACTGAACGAGCTGGACGAGTATACAAAGCAGATGCAGTCTATCACAGAGCTGATCAACTCCGTTGCCGACCAGACAGGACTGTTATCTTTAAATGCCAGCATTGAAGCGGCAAGAGCGGGCGAAGCCGGGCGTGGCTTTGCGGTTGTGGCTTCCGAAATCTCCACGCTGGCGAGCCAGACGCAGGAAGCAACCAAGAACATTGATGCCCTCATCAGTGATATCACGGATAAATTGCAGGATGTCAGTGAAGCTGTCAGATCCTTTGCAGACGGTACAAAGCAGCAATATACCGTGGCACAGGAAACTGTACAGAGCTTTGGACAGATCGAGAAGGATACGACACAGATCGAGCAGCAGGTCAGCCAGATGGCATCCGCGATCAGCAGTCTGACAGAAGCAAATCATTCCATCGTGGAAAGCGTGCAGAATATTTCGGCGATCACGGAAGAAGTATCCGCACATTCCAATGAGACTTATGAGAGCAGTGAAAAGAATGCACAGATCGTGGAAGAAACCGGAAAGATTGCAGCATTTTTACAGGACAGAGCAAGTGCGTTGAAGCAGTAAAGAGCGGATAAAAGAGGTGGAGAGTTCAGGTGGAAGAGATCATTGTTGCCATTTATTACATATTTGCGCTGGTTGTAGCAATACTTGTATTAAAATCATATCGAAAAGGAACAGAGAGTGCCAAAAAGCTTGGCATTGCCATGCTGATGAATTTCCTGATGATCGGTACTTACACACTCAATCTGACATCAGGTTACCTGATCATCAAATCGATCGGCTGTTCTTTGACCTTTACACTTATGGATCTGATGCTGTTTTTCTACTATGATTATGCGATGACTTTTGTGGGCTGGGAAAACCGCACACCGAAGTGGATCAAGATCGCATTTGGGGCTTATATTTTTATTGACGGTATTTTTATGATGATCAATCCATTTGATCAGGTGGCAGTCTCCTATATGCATGAATCATTTGGAGACGGTTATATCCTGACCTATGTACCGCAGATCCCGTTCCACATCCATACGGCATTTGATATGATGATGATCGCGGCAACGATCATTCTGTTATACCTGAAATGCGGAGAAACGCCGCGTGTATACAGAAAGCGGTATTATGGTCCGATCATCGGAATGCTTCTGGCAGTTGTGATCAATTTCGTATATCTGGCGGGTATCATTCCGCTTATTATGGATCCGACGATCCTGCTGTATGTGTTTGTAGGATTTCTGCTGTATTTCTATACGTTCAATTATCTGCCGTCCGTTACGCTGACGATCACGCGTAATATGATTTTGGAATATCTGAAGGATCCGATCATTTTGTTTGACTATGAAGGCAGGCTGGCAGATCACAGTGCGGGACTGGATGAGCTGATGCCGGGCATGGAATTTAAAAATGGCTCCCTGACAATAGAAGAATTTATGCAGAAGCAGAAATTCATGGGAATGAACGGAATGGACATCAATCAGGAATTTGACTGGCAGACGGTTGAAAACGGTAAGCCAAAGACTTACCAGTGTCAGTTCTGCTGTATGAAGGATGACAAAGGAAAGCTGATCGGAAGGCTGTTTGTGTTCCATGATGTGACCGCCAGCAGACAGACATATTTCGAACTGGAAAATTCCATGCTGTTTGATGCAGTGACGGGATTCTATAATAAAGAGAGCTTTTACACACAGATTCCGCAGTGGAGAAATCCGGAATTTTTCCCGGTTTCTTTTGCGGTCTGCAATGTAGATGGGCTGCGTGCCATGAACGAGGCTTACGGAACGGTTTACGGGGATGGTGTCATGCGGCAGATCGCCCGTTATATCCGCAGAAGAGTGGGTAAAGATACATTCTGTGCAAAGCTGGACAACGGCGATCTTGTTGTGGTTCTGGAAAAGACCAACAATCTGGATGCAGGGGATATCATGGAGGCGATCAAGGCGGAGATCATTGATTTTTATGATAAAATGCCTGTGTCGATCGAATATGGTATTGCAACTAAGGAAGATGCAGATACTCCTGTAGAGAAGCTGATGCAGGATGCCAGATCGAATATGATGAACAAAAAGATGCTGAAGGAAAAATCCGCCAGCAGTTCTATTGTAAATTCTCTGAAGCAGACGCTTTGTGAAAGTGATTACCAGACAGAGGAGCATGTAGAGCGTACAAGAAAGATGGCAGCCCGTCTTGGGAAGAAAATGGGGCTCTCTGATGCGGAGATCGGAAAGCTGGAGCTTCTGGCAGCGCTGCATGATATTGGTAAGGTAGCAATTCCACAGGATATCATTAAGAAAAAAGGAAAACTGACGCCGGAAGAGCGTGCGATCATAGAGCAGCATACGGTAAAAGGCTATCGTATTGCGAAAAGCTCACCGGAGCTTGGCGATATTGCGGACGGTATTTTATGCCATCATGAAAAATGGGACGGAACCGGCTATCCAAACGGTCTGAAGGGAGAAGAGATCCCTTTGATCGCACGTGTGATCTCAGCGGTGGATTCCCATGATGTTATGGTCAACGACAGACCGTATCACAAGGCAATGCCGGAAAAGGATGCGATCGCCGAATTGCGCAGATGCTCCGGTACGCAGTTTGATCCACATGTCGTGGAAGTATTTACAAAGATGCTGGAGCGTGAAGAACTGCCACAGCAGGAAATGGAAGCACTGGCGGCATCTTATACGGAGGCAGATACAGATGAGAGAACTGGAGTTTAAAATGGAACGCCCGGGACTGCTTGAGACCGGACAGAAGGTGACTGTGACAGAAGGTGTTCTGCCCAGCAGTTATTATTATACGATCGATCCGTCACTGGCAATGTCAGCCAATATTCCATTCAGGGAACGCCTGAAAACAAAAGAAGGGACAGTCGTATCCATTGAGGAAAATGAACGCGGTTTCTATGTGGTTGTCAGCTTTATAGAGCCGTGATCAAAATTGTATGTATAGGCACGCAGTGCTTATTACACATAAATTTTGCAGTAGGAAAGGAAGAGTGACATGAAAGTTATCAGTACAGAAAAAGCACCGGCAGCAATCGGACCATATTCACAGGGCATCATTGCGGGAGATTTCTTCTTTGCATCCGGACAGATCGCCATCATACCGGAGACAGGTGAGATCGCAGAAGCAACAATTGAAGCACAGACGGAGCAGGTTATGAAAAATATCGGAAACCTCCTTGCAGCAGCAGGCGTTGATTACAGCAAGGTCGTAAAGACAAGCTGCTTCCTCGCTGATATGGGAGATTTTGGTGCATTTAATGAAATTTATGCAAAATACTTTATTTCAAAACCGGCAAGAAGCTGTGTAGCAGTAAAGACATTGCCAAAGAACGTGTTATGTGAGGTAGAAGTGATCGCATACCTTGGCGAATAATTCTTGCATTTATGGAAATCCTAAAGATGAGACAGAAATGTCTCATCTTTTTTTAAATGTCATGCATCTATGATGCATGATGTAGCCGCAGCTCATTGCCGCAGGCAATTATGCATGAGCTGTGGTTCCATGTAATGTCATGCATCTATGATGCATGATGTAGCCACAGCTCATTGCCGCAGGCAATTATGCACGAGCTGTGGTTCCATATAATGTCATGCATCTATGATGCATGAAAAGGAGGTAAGATATGTCATATATCAATGCATTCTGGGTAGGAGGTCTGATCTGTGCACTCGCACAGATTCTGTTGGAAAAAACAAAGCTGATGCCGGGCAGGATCATGGTGCTGATTGTATGCCTTGGCGCTGTATTAAGCTTTTTCGATATTTATGAGCCGTTTGCGGAATATGCGGGCGCAGGAGCCAGTGTTCCATTGCTTGGTTTTGGGAATGTGCTGATGAAAGGTGTGAAAGAAGCAGTTGATGAATATGGTTTTCTCGGCATTTTTATGGGTGGCTTTAAAGCAGGTGCAGTCGGCTGCAGTGGTGCACTGATCCTGAGCTATCTGGCAAGTCTGGTATTTCATTCCAAAATCAAAAAATGATGCAATTGCTGCATCATTCTTCGAACCCGATCTGCATATTGGCAAGTGCTTTTTTAATACCCTGATCCCAGAGCGTTTCAATAGACTTGTCCATGGAAAAGGTAGTCAGGGAAATACCGGTAAGGCATGTCAGATGCTCCTGCTCGTAGCGGAAGGTCAGGATCAATCCTTTTACGGTAGACGGATCACCGGTAAAGGCTGCATTTTTAAGCAGGTTCTGTGTATAGGCAGCAGGTGCCTGCAGCACAAATTTAAAGGAAAGCGGAAAGTTTTTGCCGATATAGGATGCCAGAAGCATTCTGACACTGTGCCACGGAACAAAGTCCGCACCTTCCGTCTGCACAGGATCCTGCTGCGCCTGGTATTCAGGATGGATCCGCCCTTCTAAAAAGAGAGAACTGTCCCGGATCACAGATACCTCCTGCATCAAAAATGTATCAAAGGATGTACTTTCCAAAAGTACCTGCAACATCTTTTTTTTATCTTGAATCTGTAATGCGATCATAAAAAATCCTTTCTGATTTCAATTCCGAAACGAATATTTCATTAGTATTGTAATATAAAATATTGTAATGGTCAAAAAATATATTACGTTAACAAAACGTTTAAATGTGATATTGGGTCTATGCAAATGATGTAATATGTGCTATATTATGTAGTAATGAAAACTACATGACGGTCGGAGGAAAATAATGAGTTACAAAATTGTGCTGGATAGCTGTGGAGAATTACCGGAGCATTTAAAATCAGATAATAGATATGAGATCGTGCCACTGGAACTACAGGTGGGAGAAGAAAGAATGTGGGATGATGAAACCTTTGATCAGAAGGACTTTCTGCAGAAGGTAGCAGCGTGCCCGACATGTCCGAAGTCTGCCTGCCCGTCGCCGGAGCGCTATATGCAGGCATTTGACTGCGCGGCAGAAGATATCTACGTTGTAACGCTGTCCGGAAATCTGAGCGGCAGTTATAACAGTGCCTATCTGGCACGAAGTATGTATCTGGAAAAAAATCCGGACAAGAAAATCCATGTATTTGATTCCTGTTCCGCTTCCTGTGGAGAGACACAGATTGCATTTTATATCAGCAGCCTTGCAGAAGAGGGAAAATCCTTTGAAGAGATCATTCCGCTGGCAGAGCAGTTCAGAGATGATCTGACTACGTATTTTGTACTGGATAATCTGGATACACTCAGAAAAAACGGCAGACTTTCCAGGGTAAAGGCTTTTGTGGCATCTACGCTTGCGGTAAAGCCGGTCATGGGCTCTACGGATGATGGCAATATCGTGCAGCGGGGACAGGCGATCGGTATGAAAAAAGCACTTGCAAAGATGGCAGATATTATTCTGGGAGAAAAAACAGATCTGCAGAAAAGGACATTGATGATCACTCATTGCAACTGTCCGGACAAAGCGGAAAAGTTTAAGGAGATCATTTGTAAAAAGGCAGACTTTAAGGATATCCTGATCATGGATACAGCCGGTGTCAGCAGCATGTATGCCAATGATGGTGGCATTATCGTGACTGTTTAAAGGGCATAAATATACAGTAGTGTAAGTGGGCAGATTCCGAAAATAAGCTAAGAGAATAACAGTTTTCCGAGCAGAGGAAGATTTTGAAGAGAAGAGCAGGTCAGTGTCTCACCGTTTGAGAGCTGGATGCTCTTTTTTGTCTGGCTGCGGACATGATTCTGATTGATGACATAGTCTTTGCCGAACATCTGAAATTCAGCATGGTCGCTCAGACAACGGTAAATATCATCCATGTTGCCGATAATATCAATGGCGTCATGGTGGTCAAAAACATAATGAACCCTGTGTTCTTTTTCAAAGCACCGGGCATAAATAATATCATCTTTGGCTACAAAATGGGTATGTTCGATATCACGGATCTCGATCATCGTCAGATTTTGCTTTTGGGATTTGATTTCCTGCTGTATATCACGCAGCAGCTTGTGAAGTGGTGCGGTCAGGATTGGTTTATCCAGTGTATAGAGATGCTGGATAGCATTTTCGCGGCGATACGGTTCAGCAGCGTCTTTGCAGACGACGATCATACCGGGCGCAGAAAGCTCCTGCAGCCTGGCAACGATCTCCATACAATGTGCCATATCGTGATCGATATCTAAAAGGAAAAGGTCATATTTCATGCAGACGGGAAGAAAGGATGATTCATCCCCGAAAGAATCCACATAAAGTGTTCCGATCTCAGACGCAAGTGCGCTGTTGGCACGATCTAAAAGACGTTCCGTCTGCTTGCGGTCTGCAATGTTGTCCGCTAAAACAGCAATATGCATATGTAACCCTCCTAAATGTAATGCTTTGCCTGCAAAGCATTATGCAGCCTCATCGTATTGGCGAAGCCAATAACGAAGCCAATAACGAAGCCAATAACAGGCGGAGCCATGCAGCGCATGACTCCGTGTTACTATAAAATCCCAATTTCAACAGGGGAATGCCAGATCAGATAAATGAGCAGAAGCTGCACACATAAGATCAGTGGCAATCCATATAAGAAGTACCAGTGGCGGGTCTTGTGATGGAAGAAAAACATACCGAGAATACTGCCGATACTGCCACCAAAGATGGCAAACAGAAACAAGGTAACTTCCGGAATCCGCCAGGCCCTTTTCCGGGCTTTCCATTTGTCAAGTCCCATCAGGAAAAAGGCGATCAGATTGATCGTAATAACATAGGTTATGATGATTGTGTATACACTCATACTGACCTCAGAAAATTATTTGTCGTTCTTCTTATTCTGTACTTCCAGCATCTTCATGGCACGAACCTTGGTAGAAAGACCAAACAGGTTGATGAAGCCTTCTGCATCGTGATGGTCATACATATCACCGGTTGTAAAGCTTGCAATGCTTTCATTATATAAAGAATATGGAGAAGTTGTACCTGCCTTGATGATGTTACCCTTGTAAAGCTTGAATTTTACTTCACCTGTCACATACTTCTGTGTGCTCTCGATAAATGCCTGTGCTGCTTCACGAAGCGGTGAGAACCATTTTCCTTCGTAAACGACCTGTGAAAACAGATTGCCCATATCCTTCTTTGCACGGTAAACATCACGGTCAAGGATGAGCTCCTCAAGCTGCTGATGTGCTTCATACAGGATCGTTCCGCCGGGAGTTTCATAAACACCACGGCTCTTCATACCAACAACACGGTTTTCAACGATATCTACGATACCGATACCATGCTTGCCGCCTAATGCATTCAGAGTACGGATGATATCGGAAACCTTCATTTCCTTTCCGTTGACACTCTTTGGTACACCGGCTTCAAATGTCATTGTTACATATTCGCCTTCGTCAGGTGCTTTTTCAGGTGTGGTGCCAAGTACAAGCAGATGTTCGTAATTTGGCTCGTTTGCAGGATCTTCCAGTTCAAGACCTTCATGGCTGATGTGCCAGATGTTACGGTCACGGCTGTAAGAGTTATCCTCAGAGAACGGAAGATGAATGCCATGTTGCTTGCAGTATTCGATCTCGTCTTCACGGGACTGTAATTTCCATTTGTCATTTCTCCATGGAGCAATGATCTTCAGGTCAGGAGCCAGTGCTTTGATACCAAGCTCAAAACGGATCTGGTCATTTCCTTTTCCTGTTGCACCGTGGCAGATCGCTACGGCATTTTCCTTACGTGCGACTTCAACAAGCTTTTTGGCGATCGCCGGACGAGCCATGGAAGTTCCGAGTAAATATTTGTTCTCATAAACAGCATGTGCCTGTACGCAAGGTACGATATAGTGATCACAGAATTCATCTGTCAGATCTTCAATGTATAATTTCTCAGCACCGGCAAGCTTTGCTCTTTCGTCGAGACCATCCAGCTCATTGCCCTGTCCGCAGTCGATACAGCAGCAGACAACATCGTAATCGTAATTTTCTTTTAACCAGGGAATAATGGCTGTTGTATCAAGCCCGCCTGAGTACGCTAAAACAACTTTTTCTCTCATAATTAATGCCTCCATAGGTATGTATTGTAAGTTCTGCAACTAATATACAACATAAAAGTGTATATTGCAAGCATAAAAATATGCATAAAATGATGAATAATGCAGGAAAAAGTGCATATTATGAAAAAACTATTGCATATTATACATTGCAGACGTATAATTATACGATGTCAGGACAAAAAACGGATTGAATGAATGTCAGATTTGAAGTAAGATATATTAGATATGTAACAGAAGGGAGAAATGAAATATGATCAAAGCAGGAATTATCGGCGCAACCGGTTATGCGGGAGGTGAGCTTGTCAGACTGCTTTTGCAGCATAAAGAGGTGGAGATTAAATGGTATGGCTCACGCAGCTATATCGATCAGAAATATGCAAGTGTATATGGCAATATGTTCCAGCTTGTGGAGGATACATGCCTTGATGATAATATGGAAGAACTGGCAAAGCAGGTGGATGTGATCTTTACCGCAACACCGCAGGGCTTTTGTGCTTCCGTGATCAACGATTCGATCTTAAGCCGGACAAAGATCATCGATCTGAGTGCGGACTTCCGTATCAAGGATGTTTCCGTATATGAAAAGTGGTATGGCATTACCCACAAGGCTCCACAATATATTAAGGAAGCTGTTTACGGACTTTGTGAGATCAACCGGGAGAAAACAAAGGGGGCAAGACTGGTTGCAAATCCGGGCTGTTATACAACATGTTCTATTCTGACAGCCTATCCGCTTGTTAAGGAAGGACTGATCGATCCGCAGACACTGATCATTGATGCAAAGAGCGGTACATCCGGAGCAGGCAGAGGTGCAAAGGTAAACAACCTGTACTGTGAGGTGAATGAAAACATCAAAGCCTACGGTGTTGCCACACACAGACATACACCGGAGATCGAGGAACAGCTTGGTTATGCGGCTGGAAAAGAGATCCTTGTAAATTTTACACCGCATCTTGTTCCGATGAACAGAGGCATTTTGGTGACAGAATATGCGACGCTGACCAAAAAGGCAGACGGCTCGCTTCCGACTTATGAAGAGATCAAGGCAGTATATGATAAATACTATGCAGATGAGTATTTCGTGCGTGTTCTGGAAAAGAATGTATGCCCGGAGACAAAATGGGTAGAGGGCAGCAACTTTGTTGATGTGAACTTCAAGATTGATGAGAGAACAGGCAGGATCATCATGATGGGTGCACTGGATAATATCGTAAAAGGTGCGGCCGGACAGGCAGTTCAGAATATGAACCTGATGTTTGGACTGGATGAAAAGGAAGGACTGGAACTGGTACCAATGTTCCCATAAGGTAAATAAAGATGATACGAGCAATGCAAATTGAGGATTATGAGCAGGTATATGCACTCTGGCTGACGATCAGCGGCTTTGCGATCCGCAGTGTGGATGATTCCAAAGAGGGCGTGGCAAGGTTCCTGCAGAGAAACCCGGGGATCAGCGTGATAGCCCAAGAGGATGACAGGATCGTTGGGGCGATCCTTTGCGGGCATGACGGCAGACGAGGCTGCCTGTATCATGTCTGTGTGGATCCGGCGTACAGACGACGTGGAATCGGTAAGGACATGGTCGTTCACTGTATGAATGCTTTACATAAGGAAGGGATCAATAAGGTATCATTGATCGCTTTTACGCAAAATGATATCGGAAATGCTTTCTGGAAAGAGATCGGCTGGACAAAACGTGAGGATCTGAACTATTATGATTTTGTGCTCAATAAAAATAATATTATACGTTTTAACCGATAGAGCAGTTATGCCATAGAAACAGATCTGAAAAGCATATGAGAATGGAGAACAACAATGGATAACAAAGACATGAAACAGGTAATGGAAAAAGCAGAAGTGCTGATCGAAGCACTTCCTTATATTCAGAAGTTCAACCGCCGCATCATCGTGGTCAAATACGGCGGAAGTGCGATGGCAAATCCGGAGCTGCAGCGAAATGTCATCAAAGATGTGACACTTTTGAAGCTGGTAGGATTTAAGCCGATCATTGTACATGGCGGCGGTAAGGAGATCAGCCGCTGGGTCGGTAAGGTTGGTAAAGAAGCAAAATTTATCAACGGACTGCGTGTAACGGATGCAGAGACTATGGAAATTGCCGAAATGGTGTTATCCAAGGTTAATAAGCAGCTTGTTACGATGGTGGAGGAGCTTGGTGTCAAGGCTGTCGGTATCAGTGGAAAAGACGGTGGTCTGTTACATGTGGATAAAAAATATGCGGGCGGCGAAGATATCGGTTTTGTCGGTGATGTCAAGAAAGTAGATCCGCAGATCCTGTTCGATCTTCTGGATAATGACTTTCTGCCGATCATCGCACCGATCGGACTCGGTGACGATTTTGAATCTTACAATATCAATGCAGACGATGCAGCCTGCGCGATCGCAAAGGCGGTCGGTGCTGAAAAACTGGCATTCTTAACAGACATTGAGGGACTTTACAGAGACATCAATGATAAGAACAGCTTTATTTCCAGACTGACTGCAACACAGGCAGATGAGCTGATCGAGGAAGGCTGTATCGGAGGCGGTATGTTACCGAAGCTGCACAACTGTACAGATGCGGTAAAGAACGGTGTAGGCCGTGTCCATATCCTGGATGGCAGAATCGCACATTGTCTGCTTCTGGAAATCTTTACCAATGAAGGTATTGGTACAGCGATCGTAAAGGATGAAGGAGAATTATAATATGAATATGCAGGAATATATTGAAGAAGCAGAGAAGGATCTGCTGCATACTTATAACCGGTATCAGGTCGTATTCGATCATGGAGACGGCGTAAAATTGTATGATATCGAAGGAAAGGAATATCTGGATTTCGTGGCAGGAATTGCCGTGTTTGCACTGGGATATAATAACAAGGCATATAATGATGCCTTAAAAGCACAGATCGACAAGATCCTGCATACTTCCAACTACTATTATAATGTACCGGCAATAGAGGCAGCCAAAAAGCTGAAAAAGATTTCCGGTATGGATCGTGTTTTCTTTACAAACAGCGGTGCGGAATCCATTGAAGGGGCTATTAAGACAGCCAGAAAATATGCGTATCTGAAAGATGGAAAGACAGATCATGAGATCATTGCCATGAATCATTCATTCCATGGCAGAACGATGGGTGCACTTTCCGTGACGGGTAATCCGCATTACAGAGAAGCATTTGAACCGATGATCGGCAATATCAGGTTTGCCGAGCTGAATGATTTTGACAGTGTGCTTGCGCAGGTAACGGACAAAACCTGTGCGATCCTGTTTGAAACCGTACAGGGCGAGGGTGGTATCTTCCCTGCTACAGAGGAGTTTATGAAGCAGGTGCGTGCGCTTTGCGATGAAAGAGATATCCTGCTTATTTTGGATGAGATCCAGTGTGGCATGGGCAGAACAGGTGAAATGTTTGCATGGCAGAGATACGGAGTGAAGCCGGATGTGATGACAACGGCAAAAGCACTGGGCTGCGGTGTTCCGGTCGGCGCTTTTCTGATGACGGAAAAGGTCGGTGCCGCATCCCTTGTAGCGGGCGATCACGGTACAACCTATGGCGGTAATCCGTTTGCCTGTGCGGCGATCAGCAAGGTGATCGATCTGTTTGAAGAGGAAAAAGTACTTGATAATGTCCGGAAGGTCGGTGCTTATTTATGGAAAGAACTGGACAAACTGACAGAGAAGTATGATAGTATTATAGCGCACAGAGGTGTCGGACTGATGCAGGGACTTGTATTTGACAAGCCGGTTGCACCGGTGATCAACAAAGCATTGGAAATGGGACTTGTCCTGATCAATGCGGGAACACAGATCATCCGTTTTGTACCACCTCTTGTTATTTCGGAAAAAGATGTAGATGACATGATACAGATACTGGATACATGTCTGAAGGAATTGGAGTAATGCATGAAAAACAGAGGTAGAATCTATTCTGTGATACTGGTGCTTCTGATGGTGTTTTTGGTCTGGCTGAGGGGCGTGCAGGATCTGCAGCCGTCTCAGGGCAGCAATCAGCCGTCGATTGGCACAGGGATGCAGAAGGAGACGCTTTATGTCTGGTATACGGATGAAGCACTGACAGATTATATGAACAGTATGGCACTTTCTTACATGGAAGCGCATGACAATATCAGGATCGTGCCAACGCTCGTATCCGCAGTCGAATATGTGGAGAGTATTAATCAGGCAACGATGCAGGAGCAGGCAATGCCCGATCTGTGCCTGATCAGTAATGACAGTCTGGAAAAGGTATATCTGGCAGGACTGGCGGATGAGATCACAGATCCGGAGCAGATCGTGACAGAGGAAAACTTCCCGCAGGCAGCACTGCATGCAGTAACTTATCAGGACAAGCTGCTTGCCTATCCTTTTTACTATGAAACTTCCCTCTTGTTATATAATCAGACTTATCTGGACGAGATGGCGGTAAATAAGATCGAAGCACTTAAGTCCCAGCAGGAAGCGGGAGAAGAGGTTGGGATCGAGATCACCGGCGGAAGCGACCTGATTCCTAAAACAATAGATGACATTTTAAACCTTGCGGATGCTTACGATGCACCGGATGGTGTGGAATCTATTTTAAAATGGGATGTATCGGATATTTTCTATAATTATTTCTTTGCCGGCAATTATATGGATATCGGCGGAGAAAATGGGGACGATGCATCCATCTGCAATATCCATAATGAGAATACAACAGCCTGCCTGCAGATGTATCAGAGTCTGAACCAGTTCTTTTCCATTGAGGCAAAGGAAGCAGATTACGATACGGTATTGCAGGAATTTATAGATGGCAGGACATTATTTACGGTTGTGACCACAGATGCGATTGCAAGACTGGAAGCGGCAAAGGCAGATGGCAGTCTGCAGGGAGAATACGGAATGGCAATGCTGCCTGATGTTTCTGCAGACCTGAAAAGCCGTGGACTTTCCGTGACAAACGGTGTGATCGTCAACGGCTACGGGCATCACAAGGAAGATGCCAATGCTTTTGCATCTTATCTGACCGGGACGATTGGTGCGGATTTTTATGATAGAACAGGAAAACTGGCCGCCCATAAAAATGTCAGCTATGAAAACGATAAGCCGGCGCTTGCCATGCAGGCATACGAAAAAAGTGTCAGCCTGCCAAAGATCATGCAGGTGAGCAATTTCTGGGTACAGCTGGAACGGACACTGACAGGTATCTGGGAAGGTGAAGATGCGGATCAGGCATTGCAGTCTTTGCAGGAACAGATGGATGTACAGCTGCAGAAATAATAAAAGAAGGAATAAAAACCGATCAACGGGATAAGATATAGATAAACAGGAGGTCTTATACGGTGGTTGGTTTTTTTATTGCAGTTTTATCGGGAATTCTGATGAGTGTACAGGGTGTTTTCAACACACAGGTGACAAAACAGTCTTCTTTGTGGACAACATCCGCTTTTGTACAGCTTACAGCACTCGTGGTCTGTGTTCTGGCATGGCTTTTTACGGATCGGAGCAATCCGCTGAAGGTACTTGCGGCAAAGCCTTCTTATCTGCTGCTCGGCGGCGTAATCGGTGCGTTTATCACCTATACGGTCGTTGTCAGCATGGGAAAGCTGGGACCTGCAAAGGCGGTCATGTTTATTGTGATCGCGCAGCTGATCAGTGCCTATCTGATCGAACTTATGGGGATGTTCGGTGTCGAAAAGGAGCCGTTTTCTGTCAGAAAACTGGTGGGAATGGCAGTGGCGGTCATCGGTGTTATTGTTTTTAAAATGTGATATAAAATCTGCTTGCTATCCGCGTTTTTTTAGCATACAATGAAAGTGCGATTGACATAGAGGGGCTTCTTTATCAGATAAAGGAGACTATGTTATGCATACAAAAAGAATGAAATGTACCATGATCATGCTGGGCTGCCTGTTTACAGCCTTCTTTCTTTCTGCCTGTTCCAATGGGCGGTATACATATGAACTGGAAGGCGGGGAGCAGACAAAGGTCATGCAGGAGTCAGGTGATGAACAGGGCGGAGCGGATCGATCCGCGAAGGAGTCCATGGTGCAGGCAGAAGGATCGGCGGATGCTGCAGCTGACCGGACGGAGAAAGCAGCTGATACCGGAAAAGAGATTTATGTCCAGATCAATGGTGCGGTAAAATATCCCGGTGTTTACAAGGTGCAGGACGATGCCCGTATTTTTGATGTGGTGGAGCTTGCAGGCGGTATGACAGAGGATGCAGAGCCGGAGGCAGTCAATCAGGCACTTCCCGTAGAGGACGGACAGATGATCAGGATCTGTACGCAGGAGGAATGGGAGCTTGCCCGGGCAGAGGAAACGGAGACGTCTGCTGAGCAGGCAGATGATGGACTTGTGGATATCAATACGGCTGATGTGGCGGAATTATGTACGCTGCCGGGTGTAGGGCAGGCAAGAGCGGAAAGCATCCTTGCATACAGACAGGAGCATGGCAGTTTTCAGACTGTAGAGGAGATCAAGCAGGTATCCGGGATCAAGGACGGCTTATACACGAAGATAAAAGATAAAATTAAAATAACGCAATAGTGTGTGAATGGGAGAATATGATGGCAAACAGAGTGTTAGTTGTGGATGATGAAAAACTGATCGTAAAAGGAATCCGGTTCAGTTTAGAGCAGGATGGCATGGAAGTGACCTGTGCTTATGACGGAGAAGAAGCACTTACCTTTGCCAGAGAGCAGCAGTTTGATATCATTCTGCTGGATATCATGCTTCCGAAGCTTTCCGGCTTTGAGGTCTGTCAGCAGATCAGGGAATTTTCCAATGTACCGATCATCATGCTGACTGCCAAGGGCGATGATATGGATAAGATCCTGGGACTGGAATATGGTGCAGATGACTATATTACAAAGCCCTTCAATATTCTTGAAGTCAAGGCAAGAATCAAAGCCATCATCCGCAGAACTGCCAAACAGGAAAAGAAAGCCGATACAGCCGGCAGGATCCAGGCAGGCGATATGACTATTGAGCGCGACAACAGAAGAGTGTATATAGAAGGAAGAGAAATCAATCTGACAGCCAAGGAGTTTGACGTACTGGAGCTTCTGGCAACTCACCCAAATCAGGTATACAGCAGGGAGAAGCTGCTCACAATGGTCTGGGGGGCAGATTATCCGGGCGATGCAAGAACGGTGGATGTACATATCCGTCGTCTGCGTGAGAAAGTAGAGACAAATTCCAGCGAACCGAAATATGTGCATACCAAATGGGGTGTTGGCTACTATTTTAAAGGATGAGGAATGAACATTGAAACTGTTGTTTTCTAAAGTAAAGGACAGGCTCCAGTTCTTGCGGAGCCTGAAAGTACGGATCTTTATCATTATTCTGGCAGTCGGTATCATACCGACTATGGTACTGAGAAACGCTATTTTACAAAATTACGAAAAGCGGGCAGTCAGTGTCCGGACTACAGATGTCCAGAATCAGTTTAAGATCCTGGCAAATCACCTGATCACATATAACTATCTGAGTGATACAAGCTCAGAGGTTGTAAATGCGGAGCTGTCTATGCTGTCCGATCTATATGACGGGCGTGTCATTATTATCGATCAAAACTGTAATATCATAAAAGATACCTATGGAATCAGTGAAGGAAAGACGATCGTTTCAGAAGAGGTCATGCTTTGCATGAAAGGGCAGACATCTTCCAATTATGATGCAAAAAATAAATATATAGAAGTAACGACACCGATCGTGGATAATACCCCGAAGGAAACAGCCGGCGGGCAGGAGACAGTGGACGGTGGGCAGCAGAAAAGCCAGGTAAAGGGTGTAATGCTGACAAGTGTTTCCACAGACAATATTGCAACGAATGTGGAGCTATTGCGGAATCAGGCAACGATCCTGCAGTTTACGGCGATGATTCTTCTGATCGGTATTGCGTGGCTTCTGTCACATATTCTGGTCAGACCGTTTGACCGTGTCACTTCGGCAATCCGGGAGATCAATGACGGATTTAATACGGAGCAGATCAGCGTATCGGATTATGTGGAAACAGAACATATCGTGAATGCATTTAATGAACTGCTTGGCAGAATGCGTACATTGGACGAATCCAGACAGGAATTTGTATCCAATGTGTCCCATGAGCTGAAAACACCGATCACATCAATGAAGGTTCTTGCAGATTCACTGATCTCACAGGAGAATGTTCCGATCGAACTGTATAAGGAATTTATGACCGATATTGCAGAAGAGATCGAAAGAGAAAACAAGATCATTACTGATCTGCTTTCTCTAGTGAAAATGGATAAGACATCTGCGAATCTGAATATTGAAAACCGGAATCTGAATGAACTGATCGAGCTGATCTTAAAACGCCTGCGTCCGATCGCAAAGCAGCGTAATATCGATGTTTTGTATGAAAGCGCACGGGAGGTCTTTGCAGAGATCGATGAAGTGAAGCTGACGCTTGCAATCTCCAATCTGGTGGAAAATGCGATCAAATACAATAATGAGTATGGCTATGTCAAGGTTTCGCTGGATGCGGATCATCAGTTTGCGACGATCATGGTGGAAGATAACGGGATCGGGATTCCGCAGGAAGCACAGGAGCATATTTTTGAGAGGTTTTATCGTGTGGATAAATCTCATTCCAGAGAGATCGGCGGAACCGGTCTGGGACTTGCGATTGCAAGAAATGCGATCCTTCTGCACAGAGGGTCTATCAAAATAGACAGTGAAGAAGGACAGGGAACTGTTTTCACCGTCAAGATACCGATCATTTATGTATCCAAGTAACAATGGTTTCTGATTGACATAAAGAGGCAGGAAAGGCATATGAAGAAATATGGGATCTGGCTGTGCATCATGTTTATGCTGGTGCTTACCGCATGCGGAAAAAAGCAAAAGGCAGCAGATGAGACAGTATACCGGATATATGAAGTGAATAAGGAAGAAACAAAAGTAGCAAGCCGTGAGATCACAACTACGGAGACTGATACCGAAAAGCTGCTCGGTGTTCTGATAGAAGAACTGGAAAAAACGCCGGAAGATACGGAAAACAGGGCTGCGATCACGGAAGCAATCCAGTTGCAGAGCAGTACAGTGGCGGATGAAAGTGCAAATCTGAATTTTGGCGTGGGCTACTATGCGCAGTCTCTGACGGGAGAGATTCTGACAAGGGCAGCGATTGTCAGAACGCTGACACAGATACCGGATGTCAATTATGTATCATTTCTGGTAGACGGTTCTGCACTGCTGAACAACCAGGGGGTTCCGGTCGGTGTTATGACAGCGGATCAGTTCATTGACAATTCCGGTAATGAGATCAATACGGAAGAAAAGGTAACGCTGGTACTTTATTTTGCAAATGAAAATGGCGATAAGCTGAAAAAGGTAACGCGTGAGGTAGTATATAGCAGTAACATTTCACTCGATAAGCTGGTCATGGAGCAGTTGATCACAGGCGTGCAGGATGGAGAAGAAGCGTATCCGGCGATCAATCCGGCGACAAAAGTAGTATCGGTAACGGTCAGTGACGGTACATGCTATGTCAATCTGGATAAAGAGTTCCTGACGCAGATCTATAAGGTTGATGCCAATGTTACGATCTATTCGATCGTTAATTCACTTGTAGAGCTGTCGGATGTCAACAGAGTACAGATCTCTATCAATGGGGAGACAGATCTTTCTTACAAAGAAAGTGTTCCGCTTGCAACAGTGTTTGAGCGGAATCTGGAGTTGGTAGAGCAGTAGTATATGCTGTCTGGAGTATAGTAAAATGACATGCAGCTGAAAAGACCACTTTGTGTGGCAGTCCTGCTGTTGTGTACAGGCTTGTTTCTGGTGCAGCTGACAGGGCAGAAAACGGCAGAAGCGCTTCCCAAGGAGAAAGAACAGATTTCTCTTGGCGGCAGACTGATGCAAAAAGAAGAAAAAAACGGACACCTGCTGTTATATCTGCAGCAGGTGCAGATCTTATCCGGTGTGGTCGCAGCGGATGATTCCAATACAAACAACAAAAATTCAAATAGCAAAATGGGAGCTGTCTGTTATCTGCAGGAGGGAAGTCTTGTACAGGCACCGCCTTTGGGGAGCAGAGTGGTAGTCCGTGGCAGGGTTATGTATTTTGCACATGCGGAAAATGAAGGACAGTTTGATGCAAGAGCATATTATGCATCGCTGGGGTATGATTTCCAGCTGACAAATGCAGAACTTTTAAAAGTTTCCCGGGAAGCGGACAGGCTGGCGGAAGGACTTTTTCGGTTGCGGGAGGATGCGAAGACATTTTTTAAGGCATATATGCAGGAAGAAAATGCGGGGATCTTATCAGCCATGGTGCTGGGAGAGAAAAGTGCGCTGGATGGTGATATCCGTATGCTGTTTCAGCGGAATGGGATTGCACATATTCTGGCAATCTCCGGGCTGCATATCTCGTTGCTTGGTATGGGATTTTACAGGCTGCTGCGTAAATGCTTTCTGCCCATCTGGGTCTGTTGCGGTGCAGGCGTGGGGATGCTTATTCTGTATGGTAAAATGGTCGGCGTGGGAAGCTCTGTATTTCGTGCCTGCGGGATGTGTATGATACTGCTTTTCGCACAGCTGCTTGGCAGAAGCTATGATCTGTTGACCGCCATGGCAGTGACGGCGCTCCTTCTGGTCTTGCAAAAACCTGACAGTGTGCAGCAGGCAGGTTTTCTTCTCTCCTATGGGGCAGTGCTTGGCTTGACGCTTTTTCTGCCGGTCTTTCAGACAGAAACGGAATACCGGATACAGAAAATACTGCAGGAAAAGCTGCTGCCCGGTATCGGGATATTGTTAGTGACACTGCCGGTGCAGCTCTGGTTCTTTTATGAGCTTCCTGTCTATGCCATGCTGCTGAATCTGCTCGTGATCCCACTGATGTCTGTTCTGCTGCCGGTTGCAATTTTTGCCTATCTGCTGCGGTTTCCCCTGCTTTTGCAGATTCCGGAATGCATTCTGACATTTTACAGATGGCTGTGCATAAAGGCGGAAGGTCTGCCAGGCAGTATACAGATTTTCGGAAGACCACGTATCTGGCAGATGATTGTTTATTATCTGCTTCTGTTTTTTTCGCTGGTGCTTTTATATCATAGCAAAAACAGAAACAAGCAGGAGAAGCAAAGGGAAAAACAGCAAGAAAACAGAGAGTATCAGATAACAGGAGAGAATGCGGAACAAGATAGAAGAAAGACCGGAAAGAATGGAAAGAACAGGATAAGAAAGAACAAAAGAGATAGTAAAAGAACCGGAATCATTCTAATTATAGTTAGCATATGCTTACTAATATTACCCCCGCATACAGAAAACAGGATCACAATGCTGTCGATCGGGCAGGGGGACTGTATCTTGCTGCAGGAGAAGGGCGGACACGTTTTTCTGGTAGACGGTGGCAGCAGTGATGTAAAGGAGGCGGGCAAGTACAGACTGATCCCGTACCTGAAATATCATGGGATCCGGTATATAGACGGGATTTTTATCTCACACGCACATGAGGATCATTATTCTGCAAGTCTGGAGCTGCTGCAAAGCTCATGTGGGATTTCGGTCGGAACGGTATTTTTCAGTGAAATGGCGGAGGAAAATGAAGCGTATGATGTGCTGCGGAAGGCTGCTTACAGGTCGGGCAGCAGGATTACCTATATCCGGCAGAGAGACAGGATCCGGGCAGGAGATCTTTCGCTTTTCTGTCTGTATCCATCCGGTAAGCTGACGGTAACGGACGAAAATGAGGCTTCCATGGTTTTATATGCCACGCTCCGGGGCTATACCATGCTGCTGACCGGAGACAGTACCGAAACCTGTGATGCAGCAGTCGTGCAGGCAATGAAGCAGAATGGAATGAGAGAGGTGGATTGTCTGAAGGTTGCCCATCACGGTGCAAAGACGTCAAGCTCTGCCAGTCTGCTGACCTACATCAGCCCCAAGCTTGCCCTGATCTCCTGCGGCAGAGATAACTCTTACGGACATCCGCACAGGGAAACGCTGGACAGGCTGGCTGACTGTGGCAGTCAGGTAGTCCGTACAGATGAGGCAGGGGAAATTGCTGTACAAATCAGAAAAAAGAAAGTACAGCTTTCCATTTTCACAGAATATTGTTATACTGAATATAACTGCTCAGCACCATAAAACAGCAGGGGCGGTATGCTAAATACGTGTATGGTTATTCTGCGGTATTTACAAAAAACGATCGGTGCATAGAGGCAGAACAGGATAATAGGAATGGATAAATTTATTAAAAAAGGAAGCGAATAGAATGGCAGCAGTCAAAGAAAAAAGAGTAGAGGATTCCATGATCGAACAGGTGCATAAGTTAAGACCGACGCATATGAACGGTATGGGACGGCTGTTTGGCGGACAGCTCATGTCCTGGATCGATGAGGTGGCGTGCCTGGTCGGCAACAGACATTCACAGGCGAATGTGATCACAGCTTCTGTGGATAACCTACGGTTTATCCGTGGTGCTTATGTAAATGAACTGATCGTGATGATCGCAAAGATGACATATGTGGGGCATACTTCCATGGAAGTGCGTGTAGATACGTATGTAGAATCAATGGATGGCATGCGGAGACCGATCAACAGGGCATACCTGACGATTGTTGCGGTGGATGAAAACGGAAAACCATGTGAGGTACCGGGGCTGATCATAGAGACAGAGGCAGAGAAGGCAGAATGGCAGGCCGGTCAGAAACGAAGAGAAATGCGTATGGTGCGCAGAAAAGAAGGCTTTTAAAAGACGGCGGTAAAAGGAAAGAATGCAGAAATTAGCAAGAGACATTAAGGAACGGGATTTTAAAAATGTATATCTTCTGACAGGCGAAGAGGATTATCTGCGTAAGCAGTATCGGGACAGACTGGCAGGAGCCATGGCAGATGTGCATGACACGATGAACTATCATTATTTTGAAGGCAAAAACACCATACCGGAGAAACTTATAGATCTGGCGGAGACGATGCCCTTTCTGGCAGAGCGCCGTGTGATCGTGGTGGAGAACAGCGGCTTTTTCAAATCAGCCCAGGATAAGCTGGCGGATTATTTAAAGCAGCTTCCCGAGACATCGTTTTTCATCTTTGTGGAGCCGCAGGTCGATAAGCGCGGTAAGCTGTATAAAGCGTGTAAGGATGTCGGGTATATAGCAGAGTTCAATGTGCAGGATGAGCAGACGCTACGCAGATGGATACTGGGCAGGCTGAATAAAGAGCAGAAGCTGATCACGGAACGTGCACTTGCCGTATTTATGGAGCGTACGGGAAGCGACATGGAAAATATCGCATCGGAGCTGGAAAAGCTGCTCTGTTATACGCTGGAAAAGCCGGATATCACAGAGACAGATGTGGATGCAATCTGTACAAGACAGATCAACAACCGTATTTTTGATATGATCGAAGCAGTGGCTTCAAAGCGGCAGGAGGCGGCACTGGAGCTGTATTATGATCTGCTGGCGCTGAAGGAACCGCCGATGCGTATCCTTTTTCTGATCGCCAGACAGTATAACCTGCTGTATCAGACAAAGCTGTTAAAGGGAAAAGGCTATGATAATAAGTCGATCGCATCAAAGCTGGGGTTATCCCCGTTTATTGCGGGTAAATACGTGACACAGGCATCCAGATTTGAAAAGGAAACACTCAGGAAAAGTCTGGAACAGTGCGTGGAAGCGGAAGAAAATGTAAAAACAGGCAAGATGGCGGACAATCTGAGCGTAGAGCTTTTGATCGTACAGTTCAGCAGTAAAAAGAGCCAGAGGAAGGAGGCATAAGCCAAATGGAAGTGATTATATTTATGATCGTGTTATGCTTTTTATTTTCCAGTCAGAAAAAGAAAAGCCAGAAGGTGGGAAAAAAAGAGACACCGGTGCAAAACAGGCCGGTGACAGACTACCGCCCGCAGACACAGAGCAGACAGGTAAATAGCACACAGAGCAGTATGCAGAGAAGTAATATGCAGAGCAGACAGGCGGCTGTCAGAACAGCCGGGGGTACAGCAGGCAGTATGACACCGGGAAATGGATCTTCAGTCAGCAGAACAGTTGAAAAGAAGACGACAGTCAGCCGGCAGGCAAAGTCTACAACGGAGATGTTGGAAGAAAAAGCAAGACAGGATGCAATGGAGCATCAGGAAGAGAAAAGAAGACAGCTTGCAGAGGAACGCCGCATTCATGGGCAGCTGCGTTATGCGGAACGTTATCTGCCGGGAGATATGATACCGCAGGGCAGACGACTTGTTTGCTGCGGCTATTGCAATGCAGAAAATCTGATCCCGGAGCGTGATAATCCAAAGCGTTATAACTGCTATTTCTGCAGAGAGACTTTGTAAAACAGACATTGTATGGGAATAAAAGACAAATAGCAGGAAATCCTAAAGAAAAGAAAGGTGGTATAAAAATGAGCGTAGTAGAAATTACAACGGAAAATTTTGATACAGAAGTATTACAGGCAGATAAGCCGGTACTGGTAGACTTCTGGGCATCCTGGTGTGCACCGTGCAGAATGCTTTCACCGGTTGTGGATGCATTTGCGCAAAAGCATGACGAGGTAAAGGTCGGCAAGATCAATGTGGATGAGCAGGCGGCTCTGGCAGCAAAATACAAAGTCATGAGCATTCCGACCCTGATCGTATTCCAAAAAGGCGAGGTATACCGGAAATCTGTCGGTGTGATCTCTGAAGAAGAGATCGCAGCACTGCTGCCATAGGCTTAAAGCAACGGTAAAAGTGCGCATACGAAGTGCTGGCAGTTAGCGGCAGCAGACTCATCATAATCTTCCTGATGAACGAGTGTATTGGATAAGCTGCGCAGACTCAGCAGTGGGATATCATAAGAATGGCAGAGCTGTGCAACCGCAGCAGTTTCCATGTCTTCCCCACAGCTGTGAAATGTCGTATGCATAAAATGAATATAATCAAGACGGTTCAGCCATGCATCACAGCTTGCGATCGTTCCGGTTTTTATGGAAATACCGGACAGCGCAGAAATCTGATGTGTGGCTGAAAGTTTTTGTGCGGTTGTGAGCAGCATTTTATCGCTGTGATAGAAGGTATATTTTTTGCCTGCATCTTCCACGCGCAATGATTCACAGCCGATCTGTATACAGCCATGCAGCGGATTTTCATCCGGGGAATCCGAAAAACGCAGATTGGAATTATTGAAGATCGTCTCGCCAAGGATCATGTCTCCGCGGTGCAGAGCGGGATCGTGTCCGCCACAGACACCCTGATTAATGATACAGCGGGGCATAAAGTGTGAAATGGCAAGGACAGTGGCAGCACCGGCATTGACCATTCCCTGAAAGGTTTTGGAAACGATCACCTTCTGTCCGCAGAGTCTGCCCATATAAAAAGGGAACTGCATCAGCTCTGTTTTTTGGACATCTTCCATGTGGGAGAGCAGATCACAGATCTCACAATCCATGGCACCCTGTATTAAGATTGCATTTTTATAGTTATCCGGGACAATTGCAGCAAAACATTGATCAGACATAAGTAACTCCATTCGATGATGATTGGTTTTTTGGGGGTATCGTGCTTGTTGTTATGGTAAACTGTATTTTTATCATAAAGAAACGGCGGAGACTTGTCAATCCGTGATCTGCTGTCGGATACGCTCTTGCATAACATCCTTTTTTTTCGTATAATGCATACGTCAAGCGAAGTCTGTCATGCTCGAATGCATGTCATGTGAAGGAGGATATCACGATGGAAAAAATAGCAAGTTTTACAATAGATCATATCAAATTACAGCCGGGTATTTATGTATCCAGAAAGGATCAGATCGGGCAGGAGGTCGTTACGACATTTGACCTGCGTATGACTTCACCGAATGAGGAGCCTGTCATGAATACTGCTGAGGTGCACACGATAGAACATCTGGGTGCAACTTATCTCAGAAATAAAGAAGAGATCAGGGATAAAGTGATCTATTTCGGACCGATGGGCTGCAGAACAGGATTTTATCTGCTGCTGGCAGGTGACCATGCTTCTAAAGATATTGTAGCACTTGTAACGGAAATGTTTGAATTTATCAGAGATTACCGCGGAGAGGTACCGGGCGCAAGTCCGAAGGACTGTGGCAACTATCTGGATATGAATCTTGGTATGGCGAATTATCTGGCAGACCGTTATCTGGAAAAAACACTGTATGGGATCGATGATGCGCATCTGATCTATCCACAATAAGCTGCCTGACGGAAAGGAACTATTATGCTGAATCAGTTTTCAAGGACGCAGCTTCTGCTGGGACCGGAAGCAATGGAAAAATTAAAAAATGCGAGAGTCGCCGTATTTGGGATCGGCGGTGTCGGTGGTTATGTCTGTGAAGCACTTGTCAGAAGCGGCGTCGGTGCTTTTGATCTTGTGGATGATGACAAGGTCTGTCTGACCAATTTAAACAGACAGATCATTGCCACAAGAAAGACAGTCGGCAAATATAAAACGGATGTGATGAAGGAACGTATCCTGGAGATCAATCCGGATGCGGAGGTGACAGTACACAAATGCTTTTTCCTGCCGGAAAATGCAGATACCTTCCCATTTGAAGAATATGACTATGTGGTGGATGCGGTAGATACGGTTACTGCCAAGATTGCCCTTGTCATGAAAGCGCAGGAAGCGGGTGTACCGATCATCAGCAGCATGGGAGCAGGCAATAAGCTGGATGCATCTGCATTCCGTGTGGCGGATATTTATAAAACAAAGGTCTGTCCGCTGGCGAAGGTCATGCGGCGGGAGCTCAAAAAAAGAGGCGTGAAAAAGCTGAAGGTGGTCTATTCCGAGGAACAGCCGGTAAGACCGCTGGAAGATATGTCGATCAGCTGCAGAACGCATTGTATCTGCCCACCAGGGGCTGCGCGCAAATGCACGGAAAGAAGAGATATTCCGGGCAGTACAGCGTTTGTACCATCGGTAGCAGGGCTGATCATAGCAGGCGAGGTCGTAAAGGATCTGTGCAAATAAACAAAAATCCTGTATAAACAGATCTGCGGAAAAGAGGAAAGACAGATGCAGAACCATACAATCGTAACGCTGAAAAAAGGAGAGGGCAGAACCATCAAAGCAGGTGGTATGTGGATCTTCGATAATGAAATAGATACGATCACCGGCAGTTTTCATAACGGGGATGTTGTGACGGTACATGATTTTGACGGGTATCCGATGGGCAGAGGATTCATCAACCAGAATTCCAAGATCAGGATCCGTCTTATGACGAGAAAAACAGAGCAGGAGATCGACAGGGATTTTTTACGGATGCGTGTAAAAAATGCATGGGAGTACCGTAAGACAACTGTAGACACCTCCTCCTGCCGCGTCATCTTCGGAGAGGCGGATTTTCTGCCGGGGTTTGTTGTGGACAAATATGAAGATGTGCTTGTTGTGGAATGTCTGGCACTTGGCATGGAACAGTTTAAGGAAACTATCGTGGAGCTTTTAAAGGAAGTTCTGGCAGAGGATGGGATCCGTGTCCGCGGCGTATACGAACGCAGTGATGCCAGTGAACGGAAAAAAGAAGGTTTGCCGAAGGTAAAGGATTTTATCGGTGAGCCGTTTGATACGAATGTAGAGATTGTGGAAAATGGTGTTCATTATATGGTAGATGTGGTAAACGGACAGAAGACGGGATTTTTCCTCGATCAGAAATACAACCGCCTTGCCATGCAGCGTATCTGTAAGGGAAAGAGAGTGCTGGACTGCTTTACCCATATGGGCACCTTTGCACTCAACGCGGGAATCGCCGGAGCTTTGGATGTGACCGGGCTGGATATTTCAGAGTACGCCGTTTCGCAGGCAACAGAAAATGCCCGTCGGAATGGTCTGGAGGATACGGTGCATTTTCGCTGCGCAAATGTGCTGGATGAACTGCCGCGCCTTGCAGCAGCCGGGGAGAAGTATGATGTGGTCATTCTGGATCCACCGGCTTTCACAAAGTTACGCGAGGCGACCAAGAATGCCATTAAGGGTTATCGTGAAATCAATATGAAAGGGTTAAAACTTGTCAAAGACGGTGGCTATCTTGCAACCTGTTCCTGCTCTCATTTCATGACGCAGGAGCTTCTTGCAAAAACGGTTAAGGAAGCAGCAAAGGCAACGCACAAGCGGCTCCGTCAGGTAGAGTTCCGCACCCAGGCACCGGACCATCCGATCCTGTGGGCAAATTCGGCGAATGTACCGGAGAGTTATTATTTGAAGTTTTTCATTTTTCAGGTGGTGGATGAAAAGTAAGTGGCTGAAAGTGGCGGAAATGCTTGATTTATAAGGGATGGAAGGCATTTGACGTTTATAGGGAAAACCTCGTAAAGTATCGTATAATATCACAAAACCGTGACTTAAAGTGGTAAGAAAAATGGTAAGTCTGAGTGGTAAGCACCTGAAATGTAACGAATGGTAAGTTTATGGGGAAAACGGTATGTTCTATTTGAATGATAATGAGAAACTAACAAAAGGCTAACTATGGACTAACAAAGAACTAACCACACGTATCTTTCTTTTTTGAATAAGACTTGATATTATTATTGTGGCAAGAAAAACGACTTACAAAAAGTTACAAATATATACGGAACGACTACGGTTTGGCTACGGTATTGAGACTTTTTTTGAAAAGAAAGTTATGATATTATTATCATGGAAGTAATGAACAGAGAGTAATCGAGAAAATGCGGTTGCTCTTTTTTTATTGTGAAGGGGGTTACATGTGCTATAATAAAACAAATTAACAAATTGGAATTTGGCGATTGGATAAATTTAGTTTTCGTTGTAAAAACCTTTATTTTATGGCGTTGCTACGGAAAGTAGCAGAAAAATAGTGAAATGACAGCTAATGTTTCTTGTTTGGTAAAGGTTAA
>Ga0129312_1000445_pt1 | contig 36025 bp, 49 predicted proteins | sample O827metagenome_FD_94434 | JGI IMG/M metagenome (GOLD analysis project Ga0129312, IMG submission 94434) | Orangutan group fecal microbial communities from Wisconsin, USA - O827 metagenome | ecosystem: Host-associated > Mammals > Digestive system > Large intestine > Fecal | place: USA: Wisconsin... | reverse complement strand
CATGTCAGTATTTCTAGCAACTTGAATTATCTGTCCGTTGTTGTTAGTTAGTTTGTGGTGTTGAATGTCTTTGTTTTTGTATTTAAACACCCAGTCGCTGTCAACAGCATTTGCATTTTCTGGGAATTTACCAAAACTTACAGCTGTTTCCGCCATCCCCATAACCATTTTTTCGGGAGATACGGGAGGAGCTTTAACTGTACCTGAACTTGTCAAGGCATCTTCAAGCACGCCATAAACTTCATAAGATTTTCCAATGTCAAACGTTCCACTAAGTGTTGCTTTTGAATTCGTTAACGTATTAGTGACTTTATCGTTAACGCCTGCGCCAGTATCAGCCGTATAAGTAGTTGAGCCAAATGGTGCTGTCTTAAAACTAAGTTTAAAGCTATTCTTTTGCACGTTGCCAATTCTAAGTGGCGCTATCTTAGCCGTTCGACTAACGACAATCTTATCTGATGATTGATTGGTGTCGCCACGAATTGCCGTGAATGTCAGCGTTGGCAAGAAATACTCTAATACCGTTATGCTTGTCGTAACAGCGTTGCTAGAACGTCCACGACTATCAACCACCCACGCTTTAACCTGAGCTGAACCATTCCACTTCATCAATCCTAAATTGCCATTGTTGGCATTTGTAGATTGATTCTTGTTAACAATTTCAGCGTGATAATCTGTGATGGTAGAGCCTTGCACGCCAGTAGCGCTGTTAAACGCTACTTTAATGTCTGACACGATTTCAGCGAATGTATTAGCTGTATTTAGCAGATTTTTAACTGCTGCGTTGCTATCCGTCAGCGTAATGCTACCAAGCGTTGGTGTCATGCTCGTTGGAACATTCAAGGTTAACTGTGCGGACTTGCTACCGATTTTGGTAGAACCGCTGTAAGTATCTACCGTAATATTTCCCCAACCGCTTGACGCACTTGGGATTTGTGTTGCTAGATTAAGCGGTGGTGTCCAACTTACAGATGTACCAACACCAGTCGCAATCGTGCCAGATAAGTTACCAAAGTAGTATTTGACTGTATGTGTGAAACTGCTGACCTTGCGATTGATATTGATTGTCATTGCACTTCCAAGCGTGCCCGTCATGTCACTGACCGAGCTAGCTCGCGGGATATCTGGTAACCTGTAATCAAAAGCTACCATAGCTGAACCGTATCCGCCTGTATTTAGACCGACTGATAACTTGACCCCGACCGTCTTAGTCCCATCATTATTATGACCAACGTTGTAAGTATGGTCCCAGATTTTTTGTGCTGAATTGGTACCAATATTGATACCGGGGTGCTCGATAGCACTTCCGCCGTTGATTGTAATTGTAGCGTCAGCGCTCACACCCCACATACTTGCATAGCCATTTGTATGTAAGTAAGCGGTGACGTGTACAGAACTGTAGTTCCCTGCAATATTTTGACCTGTAAGCTCTGCTTTTAATTCAAGCGACATATTACGTCCGTATTGTCCACTAAAAGAAGCCGTTGCCATAAGTCCTCCTTTCGTTATTTAACAAAGTATGTCGCATTGACATACTCGTTCTTTGGATGAGCACGAGTGATATAATGTCCCAATTGCAAAGACATTGTAAATACGCCATTATCAATGTGGAGCATTCTTTGACTGATGTAAGCTACCTCTGAACCACCACTTTGAAATGAAATGCGGTCTGGTGTGACAACGACTTTAGTCGTACTGTCGTTTGCACCAATAATCATTCCGCCATTTCCTTGCGTGATGTACGTGTCCATGAACTTCAACTTTTGAGAGTATTCCATAATTGGTTCAATGTCTTTGACACGTTCTTCAATGGCTTTTGTTATCTCAATAATCTTCTGACGACCGTCTAAATCTTCTTTTTTTAAATTATTGATAAACGTTTCAAGCTCTGATACTTGTTGCAGAGTAGCTAGTGCTTTTAGCTCAACTTCCATCTGCAATCGCTTAGCTTCTAACGCATTCAATTGCTCTTGCGTGAGTGCGCTGTCGGCTTTGCTGTCGATTTGTTCTTGGGTGTCTTCGATAGCTTGAATATAATCTGGATAGTAAGAACCAATTGACAACATCATATTTTCGAGAATGATTTTAAAGTCGCTAGGAAAACCATAATTCGTTCCAAAACGTATGAACACATTATCTGTGTGGTAATCCTCGCTTGCACTTGATAAATCAATTCCAAATTCAAAATGCTGTCTGCTTGTCGTACCCGCTTTGAATGTAACTCTATTTGAGTACCACGGAGTTGCCGAGAAATGAATATTAGCTGTGTAATCATTTTCCAGAGCAACAGGAAAAGTAATATCGAATGATATTTTTACAAAATCCTTTTTAAACCTGTCTTTGTTTTCCCAAAAGGCATCAACTATGTATGTTCTGTAGTCGAATGTCTGATCATCTGTTGTATAGAAAGTTCTAGTTAAAGAGTTTTTAAAATAGTTGCGAGAGCCCCCTTTAACAGTTCCAACCATATCAACCCACTTATATTTACTTGGGTCTGTACTGTCGGCTTGTGTGTAGTCAGTGTATGTACCTAAATAGCGCTTGTTGTCTGTATTTGACGTGCTAAAATCAGTACGTCCATCTGCACTATTGGCATAAGCAATGTGTAGATAAGGTGTTCTACCATCTGCGCCTTTAGGTCCTTGAATACCTTGCGCTCCAGTTGCACCTTTGTCACCGTGCCACTTGCTCCAACGATATTTCGTTGGGTCTGTACTGTCTGTGGCGTTAAAGTCAACATACATACCGATGTAGGCTTTAGTTTGGTCTGTTTGACTAAACCCACCGCCCGTTGCATTATCTGCATAAGCGATATGCGTGTACTGCGTTTTCCCATCGACTCCTTTAGGACCTTGGATACCTTGGTCACCTTTAGGACCTTGCAAACCTTGAATACCTTGCGGACCACGTTCACCGGTCTCACCTTTATCACCCTTATCGCCTTTGTCTCCTTTTAAACGGCTCCAAGTGTAAGCGGAGTATGTCGTACTATCAGCTGAATTATAATCTGTTAGCGTTCCGACATATAGAGCACCAGAGAAATAAGTAGTACTAAAGTTGGTCTTTCCGTCTGCACTGTTGGCGTATGCAAAGTGAATATAGCTTGTCTTTCCATCAGTACCTTTAGGTCCTTGAACACCTTGTGCACCATCTTCACCTTGCCACTTAGACCATGTATAAGCGCTTGCTTTATTACTGTCATTAGGGTTGTAGTCAGTGTAAACACCAATATAAGCGTTAGGCGTATCTGTGATTTGACTATCCTTAGGTATTGGGACTGGCGAGTATTTAATGTGAATGTAACTTGTCTTTCCATCGGCGCCTTTCGGACCTTGTGCACCCGTTGCACCAGTAGCACCAGCGATTCCTTGTTCGCCTTTTGGCCCTCGTGGTCCAGTCTCACCTTTATCACCCTTAGCACCAGTCTCACCCATTTTTGCAACAGAATAGCCAGTCTCGCTAGTATTATCCGTGTACATCCAAACAGTCTTAGTCCAAAGAAAGTTACCAGCTGAAACACTCGGAATAGTGCTAGACCAGCCACTTGTAGGCTTAGTTATGCCAGAAGTTGAGCTTGCATAAGTGATAGTCGTTGACTTGATACCTACGCCATCCTTACCAGCTATACCATCATTTCCATCGTTACCATCTCTGGCAATATATGTTTTCTGGTAGCCTGTTTCGTTAGTGTTATCTGTATAAGTCCATACTGTTTTAGTCCACAAGTACTTGCCCTTCGTCAACATTGGCACTTGGACACTCCAGCTAGTTGGCTGTGTGGTTTCAGATGTACTTAATCCATAAGTGACGACTGTTGATTTTAAACCTACGCCATCTTTACCAGCTATACCATCTGCACCTCTGTCTCCCTTATCGCCTTTAGCGCCTTGTTCGCCTTGCGGACCCTGTGGACCTTGAGGCCCTTGAGGTCCATCGTTGATATTGGTAAGCGTGATTTCCGTAGTGGCTACTTCAGTATTTCCGACATAGCCCGAGACGGTTAAAATCGCTGTGTCAGTGATGTCTTTAGCTTGGACACGGTATTGCATACCGACTGTGACCACGCCGTCCAAAGCCCATCGCCAAGAGACGTCAGTAGCTAACAACTTCTCGCCCTTGTACAAATCGGCTTTAAATAACGTTTCACCCTCGTTATTTTTAAAGCTTGTACCGTTATCACTTGATAATCGGATTGTATAAGGTGCTTTAGCGTCTGCTAGCTCTTCCATACGAGATAACAAGTCGCTAGGAAGCTGATTTTCAAGGACTTTAAAGTTCGTAAAGACCGAGTGGCCTTGGTCTGGGTCTGAGAAACTTCGGTGAACCTCTGAAGCCCTCATTTCCAATAAAAGAACCGGGTAGAATTGGTCATCATGTACTTTGACCGTGTCTCCCGGTTCTAAATCGGCGTCTCCTTTGACGTCATATGTAATCGTTGGATAACACCCAGCGCGTAGCATTTTCAAAGCATTGGCTTCTAGAACGTTCTCGTCAGTCGTTTCGATTGACGCGTCTTTCCTAATCCAGTTATCGCCGATTTCTTTACCTGACAAAACTGACGGATAAAGCTTGGCGGAAATAGGAGCATAAATGCTACCATCTTTGACGTAAAACTCGACCTCTCCAGTGTCGTTCTTATATTCCTTATACTTGTTTGATGGAATGACTGTTTTAACCGTCTCTTTGACGTTCTCTGTGTACGTTTCCTGTACAGGCACTTGCTTAGTCACTGCTTGACCGCCTACAACCTTGCCTGCTGCAAGTTCTGGCGGATAACACAATGTTTGAACACCAGCCATATAAGCGCCTAGATTGTAGCTGTTTTCGACAATGTACATTCGCCCAGCGTAGTTCTGTTCTAGAACGGTAATCGTAGACCCGCTGACCGATTTAATAATCGCTGTATGTCCGTATGGTCCAGTCCAGAAAGGCGAACCATAGTTAGCCCTAATATTGACGATAGCGCCGGCTTTTGCGTTAGAAACCTCGTTCCCAACTACAGCCCAACCAAAGGCACCCCAGCGGTAATCTGTACCAATATTTGATGCAGCTATCCCTGCACCGATTCGCCCGCTGATTCCAGTGACGCCAGCTCCAAGACCGGGACCGCCTAGCAAGGCGGAATACAAGGCGGATAGTGAATAACATTGACCAGTTCCGACTCGTTGACCTTTACGACTTTCGATATTTCGTAGAGCGTTCTCTGTATTCCCTGCGCCACCACCAGAGACCGTAACAGTCTTGTAAACCGTCCTAGTTTTAGTGACTTGACGCGTGATAGTCTTGTCGCTTCCGGTTGGGTGAATCATGTTAAAGATTGGCGTTTTATCGACCGTACGAGTGATTTTTTCGATATTTTGGTCATAATTCAAAATAATGTCGTCACGTCTTACGCCGACACCTTGGTGCTTGTCATCGTGCTCTTTAAAGACATTCAGACGAAACACTTTCAGAGAGCTATCGTCGTTCAAGTAGGTTTCAAATGCGATTTCAGCGTCAAAGTTATTCGCTAACGAAATCAAACGCTTTAATTTAGTGTCTTGGCCGGTCCATTCGATGGTTCTTTTTTGGTCAGAGACTTCATTGATTCCGAGTTTCAAAGCTGCAAAATCAAGCAAATCAAGCTTCTTACAATACTCTTCAAAGCTGTATGCTTTATCTGCTTTAAATGGGTTGGCGTACTCATTTAAAAGCTCAAGATTCAGATTCTCACAATAGCAAGTGATTGCGTCTTCATCTTCGACTGTTTTCATGATGTTAAACAGATAGGCGCGACCATTGTCATGGAATGACACAAAAGAACGCTCATTAAGTGTTTGATAGACGCGTCTGTTATGCGTATTTAGTTCTAAATTCTTTTTATCAACCGTAAAATCAAAGGTCGCGGAACCTGTTTCAAGGTAGCGCGACCACATATCGTTATAAAAAACAAGACCTTTAGCGTTATCTTCGTTGTCTAAGAATCCGACACGCTCAAGGTTATGGTCTAAAATGCTTAATAGCATTAGCTCCACCTCTCCTCAAATTCGATTGTTGCCGTCGGTGTCTTTTGACACCAACTAGACGTTGAAATGCTAATTTTGCTGCGTCCTCTCGGTATTTTCAGGAAGTATCCGCCGTCAATCATTTCTTTTGCGCTTTGAATCCCGCTAACTAAAATAGTCCGGTTCTCGCTATTGATTTCAACAGTGCTTCCCATCGTGTACCGATTCGGGATATCTTCCCACGTCGGCACTTTGTTAGCTTGAAAAAGAAAGTCACTGACATACATACGAGTTACCAGCGTCCTTCCTGAAAAACCGCCCATAATGATATGGACGTTCGCTGTTTTCTTGCCTTTAATCGCTGGTATCGTGAACGGATTACGCCCACCCCACCAGTAGAAGTCAACGACGTCATCTTTCCTCAAAATGTCCGAGAAACCTCGCGGCTCATTGAACGGATTCTCTTTGTCATACTGCGTATCCCAAAACTTAATACTTTTCAAAGTCTTGAAACCGCCGTGACCATCGGCGCCAAGGAAGTTGTATTCACAATCAAGGCCACGAGCTCGCTTAAATGTCTCAACGCCATATAAGAACGTGCCTTCTTCATCAGTGGCAATAATTTTAATAAAGCCGTATTGATTATCTAGCTGGTCCGGACCACTCCAAAATAGCTGACGCCACCAAATATAGTCGTAGGTTGTGCTATTCGTAATAGGAAACGTAAGGCTTCCTGAACTATTGACGCCTTGCTGCGAATAATTCTGCAAATAAACAAAATTACGCCCATTAAAACGCAACGTGCCAAGCGTCCCTGTTAGGTTCTCGGCTACGTTTGATATAGCCTGATTCTTAGCCCCTTTTTCAAAACCGGTTAAAATCTTATCGTCTCGATAATCGAATTCGATAACAGACTTCTCAACGGTTTTCCCGTCCATTTCTTCCTTGTTTCCGACGGCCATGACGCCTGAATCGCTAACAAGACCGTAATAGCCGTTATCACTATTGGATTTGAGTCGGATAATCGGTAGTGCGGTCTCATTCCCTTTGTTTTCGACCTCAAAAACAAGCCTGTCGCCCTCGACTTTAGGATTATCAAAACGTTTATAAGCAACACTGTGAGCCACCCCATCGAATGACTCGAACTCCAGTGTTAACTCCGCTTCTCTGACCGAACTTGACGGTTCAGGAAATTTACTAAGTGTCGCTAAATAGTAGCGGTCTGGTTGGTCGCTAAAGACCAATTTAGCCGGATAATCAGCAAAGATATCGTTCAAAATATCAATCGTTTCCAAGACATTTCCAGCGATAAAAATATCGACTTTGATTGTCTTTCCACCTCTTCGCTGACGTTTAAAAGACAGGCCACGAGTTGCGACCTGCCTTGTATCGTTAGTAATGTCAGCCGTTCCCGGACGATAGACCTTTAAAACCGTGAGATAAGGCTCAAGGTCTACGCCGTTATAGGACATAGTTTTTAAAATTTTCTCCAAGCATTATCCCCCTCTCAATCTTAAATTACGAGCGTCAGACGCTGCGATTTTAGCTTGGTATTTGCGATAAGTCTTGCTAACCAGCGTGTCACTATCAAGATAGACGTCTAGGTCTTTATTAAGGATTTCTTCAAGCACTCCAAGAATTAGACGAAGCACTTCGACGCTTTCAGATTCTCCGCCGGTTGCGTCAACAATTCCTTTACCAATTCCAGCCAAGGTCTTATCGTTAAGCGGAAGGACAGCTTCGTCTCCTGCCTCACCGCCAACCATAGCATTGTTGCCGTTCATTCCAAAAAGGGTAGGGCTAGTCATAATCCCACCTTTTTTATAAAACTGAACGCCTAAATGTGGAATCTTACCTTTTAAAAGGTCTCCAACACTCCAACCAGCTGGCGAAATACTAAAGTGTGGCATTGGAATATGCGGCCATGAAATACTGAAGTTAAAGAATCCTTTAATAGCTTCGATTGCGTTTCTGACAGCGTCTCTAGCTCCGTTGATTGCATTTGAAATAGTGCTCTTGACACCATTCCAAACAGACGAAGCTACGCCCCTAATACTATTGAACGCGTTTGATACTGTGTTCTTGATACCATTGAACACGCTTGAAGCTGTTGATGAAATTCCATTCCAAACTCCAGATAAGAATGAAGAAATAGAACTCCAAACGCTTGAAGCTGTTGAACTGATTCCGCTCCAAAGACTACTAAAGAAAGCGCTTAAAGCTGTCCAGACTGTTGTCGCTACTGTTACGGCGCTATTCCACATATTTGTTAAACCGGTTACGAGGATACTCCAGATAGTCATCGCAACAGTTACGATACCATTCCACAAAGTGCTAAAGAATGTACTCAAAGCATTGAAAATTGGCGTAGCTACTGCTAAAATACCGTTCCAAATCGTGGTTAAAGTCAGAACGAAACCTTGCCAAACGCTCATAGCAAAAGCGACAATAGTATTCCATACCGCTGTTAACGCTGAACTGATAGCGTCCCAAACGCTTATCGCTACTGATTTAATTCCTTCCCAAAGGTCAGAGAAGAAATCAGCTAGACCTTGCCAGAATCCTTGTGTAAACGCCCAGAACACTTCCCAAGCCGTTCGCAAAGGTGTATAGATTGCCAGCCATGCAACTTGGAAGATAATCGCAATACTTCCCCAAAGAACGTTGAAGAACGCTAGTAATCCATTCCAAACTGCTTGTGCCGCGCTAACAATTGAACTCCAAGCGCTTGTTAAAGCACTTTTAACGCCTTCCCACGCACTTGAAGCAGTGTCTTTGATAGACGTCCATAGATTGCTAAAGAAGTCCACTAAGCCTTGCCAAATTTGACCTGCGCCGTTTACGAGTGACTGCCAAGTCTCGCCGAGCCACTTCGTAAAGTCAGACCACATTTTTTTGCCGGTTTCAGTTTGACTAAAGAACCAAATAAGTCCTGCTACTGCTGCGGCAATTGCTGCAATTAAGATTCCCCAAGGATTAATAGCCATAGCTGCATTGAATGCTTTAACTGCTCCAGTACCTGCAACGGTAGCGGCTGCGTGAGCTCCTTCTGCCGCTGTCAACGCTTTAGTTCTTACCATGTGAGCTAACATCAAACCATTTGAAACACCTAAAATAACATTTCTAGCTGTTTCGATACCTTTGATAACACCGGTAACAACCTTGTAAGCCGTCCAAGCGCCTGTAGCGCCAACAATAGCAGATTTAAACACGTCTACAGACGTACCGCCTTGCTTAAACCATGTCACAAAGTCCTTGACTCCGCCTGTTGCGTCTGCCAAGAAGTCAGAAACGCCTTTCAAGGCGTCTTTTAGACCGTTGACTTTATTCGTGCTACCGTCAGCACCAGAGAAACCGTTAAAGAAGTTTCCAACCATGCTAGCAACTTCTGAAATAGTCGTCTTGATATTCTCATAAGCCTTTTGAAGGCCTGAGAATTCAGGCGGAACTTGCGAGAAGACTTGGTCAAGGAACTTGATAAAAGCGTCTGATACTTGCGGAAGAACTGTATTAAACAAGGTATTGAAAATCGCCGGTAAAGCATTGAATAATGCTCCTAGCAATTCTGTAGCGCCTGAAATTAGAGGCGGTAACAGTGTTTGTAAAATCTCTGGTAAGTAACCAGCGACTAATTGAAACAGTTGTGACAATCCTTCGATAATACGAGGCAATGCTTGTAAAATACGAGGAATGACATTATCAAATACAGTTTTGAGCGAATCTGCGACGTTCTTAACCAATTGCCCAATGTCTTGGTCAGAGTCGGCCATACCAGTTAAGAAATCGGTCCAAGAAGCTTTCAACATGCTGATTGAACCTTCGATGGTTGTCGCAGCTTCCTTCGCTGTGGTTCCGGCTATCCCCATTGATTCTTGCATGACGTGAATTGCTTCAACGACATCAGCGAACGAATCAATGTTGTAATGAATCCCGCTGATTTTTTCGGCTTCCGTCAACAAGCGCTGCATTTCTTCTTTAGTACCGCCAAAACCGAGCTTCAAGTTATCCAACATCGTGTAGTTTTGTTTTGCAAAACCTTGGTAAGCGTTCTGAATATCCTGAATATTAGTACCCATTTTATTGGCGTTATCAGACATGTCAACTACCGCTTTATGTCCGACTTCGGCCGCTTTTTGAGTATCTCCACCAAGCGACTGAATCAATGACGCACTAAAGCTGGTAATGGTTTCCATGTACGCATTAGCTGATAGACCTGTTTCTCTAAAAGAGTTTTTAGAATGATTCATAACAGCGTCTTGCGCCGATTGCAACTTGTTAAATTGTTCTGCTGCGTCATCAACACTTTTTCCGACGCTTTGAGCGTATTCTTCAAGACTTTTACCACCGGTCCCAAAAAGTGTTTCAACACCACCGGTTAACTGTTCGTACTCAGCGTAGTTCTTTGTTGCTGCAACTCCTAAAGTCCCTAACGCTGCTACACCAGCAGCAAGGCCGACACCGATAGCTTTACCAGCCACACCAGCGGCTTTCCCGATACCGCCGAATACTTTTCCTAGTTTTCCATGAGCTCCTTCAGCTTTTCCGGTCGTTTCATCAATAGCCTTGTTGGCTTCTTGGTTTTTGATACCAATTTTCCCGAATAAGCTAAATAGTTCCATCTACATCTCCTTTCTTGTCGTTATTTAAGATAAATTCAGCCATTGCGATGGCTTGCTTATCTTTCTCTACAGATTGTTTCTTGTCTGTACGCCCTTTAGAATGAAGATTCTTGTTGATGAACTCGCCTAAACTCAATTCGGTATCTTTGGCCAACCAGATATCTCTCAACTCTTCTTTTTGAGTTTCATTGGCCAAATACACTAAAAAATCCAACGTCTGCCCTAAGGTCATAGTCCCTAGGACAAGCATTGGATTAGCGTATCGTTTGAAAAGTAAATCTTTTAATCTAAATTCTGTTAGCTCAACACTGACGCAATAGATTTGAAAAAATCTTTAAGTTCCTCTTTCTTAAAGAAAGCAGTTAACAATTTAGTGTAATCAATCATGCTAAGCGAATTAATTTCAGGAACTTTCTTACCAGTCAAATCAGCAAGAAAACTGTTTATGTCATCTTTTGCTTTGCTGATGTTTTTCATAACAGCAAAGACTAAGCCGGCAACGACTTTTGTTCCTCGTTTCTCAAGGTCTTTTTCAGCGCTGTTAAAAGCTCCATCAACTAAAGCCATAATCTCATCTTGACAGTCAAGTTTGCCAAGAATTCCAAGCATAGTAAAGATGTCATCACCTTTTAGCTCACGCATTTTTGTTTCTTTTGGTAGTTCAGTTACTTTTTTGGTCATCAATCAAAATCCTCTCTAAATAGTATTAAACTTCAAGACTAACTTGTGGATAGTAAATACGAGCTGGGAGCGTCAAGTCTTCTACTTGGTCTTCATCAGCATGTGCTTCGAAGGTCATCGCTACTACCGCTTCTTCGTTGTCTTTAAGTTCCATTTCAAGACCAGACGTGCATAGTACATTATCCAAAACAATGATAATTGGTTCGTTAGTCCCTGAAATAGTTCCGACAAGAGCAATATTTTTAAGATAGTCACTAGTTTCGACTGTGCCTTTACTTGTGATAATCTTGTAGTTTTCTGGCGCTGATACACCGTCGCCGCTTGTCACTTCAGCACCTAGAGCCAAAGCAATATTTTCGGCCGTGAGTTCTTTGACGTTAGTTTCAAGTGTTGCGTTTTGAGATTCCAAAATCTTCAAACCAACGGCTTTAGTTTTAACTCCGTCAACTTCGACTTCACGATAGTTTTTCTCGATAGTGACCTTGTTACCGTCGGAAGTAGCTCCTAAAAGCTCACCTTCCCATTTTTTAGTTTCTGCATTCCATTCAAGGTTCTTGTAAACAGCGCCGGCGTCTACTACGTATGACTTAGGCGTGTTCTTGGTATAACCTGTTTTACGTACAGCTTGTTTTGCCATTAATTTCTCCAATCTATAACCAAATAAAAACGCACGTCTCGACGTTGTAGCATGTCCGAACCTGTGTCAGTCATGTTTCCGCCCTCAAAACGTGCTCTAATGTAACAACTATCAAGCATTTCAGAGTAATTTCTTAGTGCTTGTTTTAATTCTGCTGTCTTGGTCTCAATTCGTTCGTCATTGCTGCCTTGATTATCAAAGATAGTTACGTCCAGATAAGCACCATCAGCGTACTTGTCACGATTATCACTATCATAGCTAAAAACTAGATAAGGATAAGTGATTTGTTGACTTGTGTTCTTTCTGAAATAACTTTCAGCGATGACGTTTTGACATTGGGCCAATACAGCGGCAATAACTTCGTTCATTTCGACCTCTTTACGTTAAGTTTCTAAGACAATCTTCCAAAATTGCTTGAATCTGTGACTTGTTTTGACGGAAAGCGTTACGCAAGAACTTAACAGGTCTTTGACCGTAAGTAAAATACGTCTTGCCGTCAGCAGCTGTATAGACCCAGCCACCTTTTCGGCCATTGCCTTTCTCGGCAAATTCACCAGTACCAAATTCAATCCAAACCGCATACTCGCAATTAGTGCCGACATAGCCGACCAACTCATCACGGTCAACACGGTAGTCAATACTATCACGCAAGGCTCCAGTATCGACCGGCGCCAACCCAACGGCGTCACCTTCAACAAGCATACAAGCTTGAATCAGGCCACGAATAGCTTGTAACTCAATTTCATGCTTGACTGCTGCTGAATTATCTTTAAACTCACTAGACATCAACCCACCGCCTTCAAAAAGATTTCCAAGTGGTCGTCTAATTCCATTGGATTATCAACGTATGTCACTTCGTAATCTCTATCTTTAAAGCGAACACGGTCCGAAATGCTGATTTCTAAGCTTGTTTTGAACGTGATAATAATGTGAGTACTATCTGCTGTGATTGCGTTCTGACTATTGCTTTCCTCACCACCCAAAAAGTCAATCCAGCCGTCAAAAGTGCTAGATTCCTGAAAGTCGTGAATGATTTGGCCTAAACTATTTCTTTTACCTGTCTTATCATATTTTAAAATCGTAAAAGTAGACATCAAGACCACCTCAATTTCTTATATTTCTTCAGGAAACCTAGCAAAGTAGCCGGATAGCCTTCTTGACTCTCTGCTGCGGTCACATCGTAGTAAGTCACCGAATGACGACTAATCGATTCCGATTTGACCCCAATTTTTCCAGACATTTTAGAATCGTATTGAATTAATTTCTTAACTCCAGCTAAGACGTCCGCTGGGTAGCTTATTTTGGTCAGTATGGCCTGCGTTGATACTTCCGTGATAAATTCTCCATCAATCTTCAAAACGTCGTCAGCGACCTCTGAGACGGTATATAAGCCGTCGTTATAATTAGTATTATTTACTTCGACCGTGTCACCGACCTTAAAAATGTCTAAACGGCCTTTAGAGACGCGGATTTCATTATCTGAAAGCACCAAACCAGAGCACCTAAAGCGGATATTTTGGAAATTGTTGTTAGTAGACACCCTGACCATCGTTTCAAGACCATCACAATACTCTTGTGTGGCATTTTTATCGATTTTAAGAGCGTCTTCAAGCGAAATAATCATACATACCCCCAAAATTAAAAGAGAGTAGCTGACTACTCCCCTTCTTGTTCAGCTAGCAAGTCAGCTAGCACTTCAGTACGTGCATTCTTCTTGTAATCTACGCCCAATTCATCAAGTTTTGTCTTGATTTCATCACGATTAAGCTCTTTTTCAGGTTCTTCAGCTACTTCTTTCAGTGTTTCAACCACGTCTTTAGCCGGAAGCTGAATGAGCTCCTTGATAAGCACTGAGCCTTTGGCGTTTTCGCCTTTCAAGAAAGATTTGACACGTTTTTCGTCTGGTTCATACCCTTCACGGGGATAGATAGCCCCGATAGGATAAAAAACACCTTCATCTTGCGAATCGATGAACGAATCAACGACAAGATAAAGTTTTTTCATTCGAATCACCTTCCTTAAACAGTTTCAGTAGACAATTTGTGACGAATTGCCACGATACCAATGTTTTTGTCTTCGTAGACTTTAGACCAGTTGTTAGCTGTGGCAAGTTCTGCATTTGATGGTGTTTCACCAGCTACTGTAGTATCAGTAAATTTAATACCATAAGGGTGGAAGACAAAAGCGCGACGTGTGTAAACTTCATCAACACCAGCAGCCGCTTTGCGGTTTGTTTCAAAGGTTGTTAATTTTTCAGGCGTTCCGTTGTTGCGTCCAAAGGCACCTTCCGCAAGCAAGTAAGTAGTATATACATCGTCGGCCGGCATATTGCTATCATCAACTACGACGCGGTAGCCAAGGTAAACAGGAATTTCTGTTGTTGCGTCTGTTGGTTGAATGTAATTGATTAAATTGTCTTGTTGTAATTTAGTGTATACAGCTGAGTGCATAACCAAGATTTTAAGTTTGCTAGCTGAATCTCCAAGCAGCTGTTTAGCATTAAGCACTTCTTTCGCTGTAATTGGTTTTGTTGAAATATCTAGCAAGTGACTAGAAGCAAGTGCTCCACCTTCGACAAACAAACCTTTAAGCACTGAAAGCAAGACTTTTTGCTCTTGACGTAACCAGTAGTCTCCGATACGGTCAAGAATGGCACGCATTGGGTCATCGCCGGAAATGATAGCAGCAAGTTCGTTTACAGACCAACCACGGCCACGATACATAACCGCCGCAATGTCTTTTCCTGCTGTGATTTTACCAGTTGAAAGTTCTTTATCTTCATCAAGAACTTCGTCTTCCCCGTCAAGGTCATTCCAGAACGGCATGTTAACGAGTGTATTTCCTGCTGTAATCATTTTAGAGACACGGTCGTCAGCGACTGCGATACCTGAGTTAACGATTAGTGATTTTTGAGCAGTATACTGCTGAATATAAGCATTGTAAATCTCTGGCGTAATAGTATCCAGAACTTTTGTAATTTCGTTTGACATTTAAATTCTCCTTTTATTTGCTCTGTTGTTGCAAGAACTGAGTCAAATTCATTTCAGGATTTGCAAGAACTGACTCAAGACTTGTTTCTTTGGGTGGTTGTCCACCGCCTAATTTGGCGCCGCCTAACTTAGTGAACCCTTCTGGTTCTTTAGGTGGCTCTGGTGCTTCCTCAAAGAAAGTTGGAAGACTTGCTTTCAGGTCCTTGATTTTATTCTCAAGGTCTTTCACATTGCCTTCGTCATCGACTTCAAGGTCACCAAGTTTAAACATGAGATAATCAACGTCAGTCCCTTTAGCATCCGTCAAAGCGTCTTTGATTGTCTGTTTACGAGCGTTATCTTTCGCTTCCTGTTCTAGCATTTCAACTCGCTCTTTATAAGACTTCAATTCGCTTTGTAGCCCCTCATTGTCCTTGTTATTTTTCTTCAAAGTGGCAAGAGTAGCATTGGCTTCGTTAAGCTGTGCTTCTGCCGCGGACAGTTTTTCTTGCGTAGCTTGTACGGTTTTGCCGTGCTCTGCCATGATTTGATTGATAACTTCTTCAGACAGTTCTAGAGACTGTAGAAATTCACGTTTCATTTGTTCTCCTTCTACGTCCTTTTAACGTGAGACGACCACGAGAATTTGAATAATGTTGACAATTTAACGCCTTGTCTTGGCGAAAGTCCTAGGTTGGATTTGAACCAACGGTCAAGCTTTTGCAGAGCTCTGCCTTTCCTCTTGGCTACTAGGACAAAACAAAAAAAGCCGTATTTCTACGACTTTTTGGGTATAAAAAAAGCACCATCGTTTAGATAGTGCTAGTTAATAAAGCCTGTCATCATAATCATCTGGCTTTGGATAAGGTTTATCGTTGCTAATGCAATCAGCGACGCTTTTCTCAAGTTTTTCGACTTCGTCAGCTGTTGGCATTTCCGAAAGTACTTCAAAAATCGGAAAATCTTCTTGAAAATGTTCAGAATACTTCTCTTCAGCGTCTAATACTCTTGTTTTTAACTTGTCATCTTCAAAATAAAACATATTACAACTCCTTTAAAATATCTTCTACAATTCGATGATAAACTTCTACGGCGTTCGGCAACATTCGTTTGATTTCGTTGTATGCTTCGGGACTTGTCGCTAAAAGTTCGCTGATTTCTGCGAAGAACTCCGTTTCTGCCGACCCCGGACGTTTCCAGTACTTCTTCCCATGTCCCCAGCCAAAAGGATAATCATAATGATAACCTGTAGCTTCAAACATATCTGATAGTGGCGGGATTACATCAGGGACTTTCTTTCCAAGTTTTTCTACTTCCTTCACGAATTCTTTTATGTTTTCTTGGTTTTTTCTTCTGATTTCGGCTCTTTCTGCTGCCGGAACCCGCTCGCCTTTTTTGATAATTCGCAAATCACCGTTAATATATCTCCAAAAATCATTTTGGAGCGTCTCTTTCAAGTTATATTGTGGTAAAGAAGAAGCGTGTGTGCCGTATATGTCAACTGTGTAAGTTTTTCCAGATAAACGTGATTTCTGTTGACCGATAACCACTCGCTCGCCTTTAGTTAGCTTGTCAAACCCTAAATAATCAAAGGCATGACCATTTTCATGAAAAACGGTAGAAAGCGGATTTTTTATGTAAGCTTGACCATCTTTGGTCTTGATACCATCGAAACAATCTTGATTCAATTGAACGCTGCTTCTTCTTGCGAAAGCTCTTTTTCTTTTGAGAGATTGGAATTCCAATTTATTGCCAAGTTGCGAATACATCTTTAGCATATTCTCATCTTTAATTGTATCAAATTTATCAAGAAATTGGTTGTAATTTGCTAAACCAACAGCAGAGGACATATTGGTTTTTTCGATTGCCCGAATCGCTCCTTTTCGATAATTATCAATTTGCATTTTAGGAAGTCGCTTAGGTACTTCAAAACCTTTGCTTGACGCCCAATCATGATAGTTTTTCCATCGACCGACCTTACCCGTCTCGTTGTCACGTCTCAAAAGTGCTGATTTATCATTCTTCAAGCGTGAAACGGTGCGGCAACGACAATTACAATCTTCAGCAGCAACCCCAAACATGTGGGGTTGTTTGGCTTTAAGCCCGCTGACTTCAAAGTCTTCATCAGGTTTGACACGTTGACCATCAAGCTTAGCGTGGTCGCTACGAGTGCGATTGTCAAGTGTTGAAATCCACTCTTTTTCAAACTCGACACCCAATTTCATTGCTTCCATTTGCGACTTTTGTCTTGCGATTGCCTGAACTCGACCGGCTTCGGTGCGAGTTATGTTCAAGGCTCGACGATAAGAACTATAGCCAAGCTCTGCCAACCTAGCAGCAGTCTGCTTGTAGCTGTAGCCTAATAGGAATACTCGTGTAAGCTCTGATTTGATATTTGATTTCAATCGTTCAGCTACACCGTCATTTAAACGCTCGGACAGCTTGTAATTTGCTACAGGCGTCTCGATAATTGTCTTCAATTCTTCGCTTTTTAGCATTGTGAAATTGATAGCTGTGTTTTTAGACTCGTATTCATAAAAGAGCTCGTTATAAGCTATTTTCCCCGTATCCTCTAAATGGCCGTTAATTTCCGTTTTAAGCCCTTGTTTTAATTCCTTGGTTGATTTATCAAGTTGTTCTAAAAGATTCGTCATACGACTTAATTTTAGCTTTTCCGTGGACGATAGCTGTTCATAGCGTTGATAATCGACCAGCAAAGCCTGCTTCAGGTCCTTAATCGTGTCTATATACAAACCATATAACTGTTTATCAGTCTTCTTGTCCGCCTTCGCCAGCAGATTCTCGATTTCCTGTTGAAATTGGTTCAGTTCCGTCATCATCTACCTCTGTCATTTGGTTAAAATCAGACTTGTAAGCCTGTTCGCCCAAAGCTTTCTCGACTTCGTCCGGGTCAACTTCCAAGATCTCAGCCAATAGTTCCAAAACTGTACGGTCATCTAAGCGAGGAGCTGCCGTCATGACGTTGTTAATCAATACTTGCTTAGTATCCGCTTCAGTTTTAGCAACTGTGGCGTTATCGGTCTCGTTAGCCATAACTGAGCGTGTGATAGTCACCTCAATAACAGACGAATCGAATGCTTTGCCGTTCAATTCATTGATATTTTGGACAATCAGGTCAAGCATTTGCTTGATAACCGCTCTCAATCGAACCTCAGTCTTATTACATTTCAGGTCAAGCAAGCTGTAACGTGATTTAATTACGATATTTGTGATATTGCCGTCGCCAGTTTGAGAACTATCAAAGCCCATACCGAATTTGTAGATACCTTCTTTATCGATTGCTAGCTTAGTCTTACGAGCTTCGACCGGAATATCAACAGTCTGAACGTCTACGCCGCCATCTTCACCAACGCCAACAGTCTTCTTGGTTTTTAGGTTAGTGACCAATGAATCTAAGTTGTCACCTTCAAAACCGCGAACGATGTAAATCGGGTGGTCAAAGTCAATTAAGTTATTAGACAACGAGCAAGCCATCAAGTCATAGTCATCAATCAAGTCTTTAATAGGCTCTAAATCAGTCTTCTCACGCTTGTTATTGGCCAACTTGATAAACGGCACTTGGCCATAGCCTTTACCGTAGTAAGTCCCTTCCTCATCTTTAGCAAGCTGATGGAAAGCCGGATTCACCTTGATAGATTCGTCTAGCTCCATTTCACCTTCATCGACACAAACAAAGTAAAATACTTGTTCCTTCGTCCAGAACTGAGCGCGAACCACGTTCTTGACCTCGTTCTTGATTGTGATTTGGTCATCGTAGTAGTAAATCATCTGGTCAATTGCTAGATTCTCGTCGTAAATCGGAATCGTTTTGAGTGCGTCAGCGGCTCTAAATTTGACCTTGCCGGTCTCATCAACGTTCCAGAACGCATACTCATAAGACTTTTGACTAGCACCTTCAACGAGCTCTTGCAGCATAAGCTGAAAGTCATCGTCAATATATTGCTCCAGATAGTCCTGTAGTTCTAGGTTCTCTGTCGTAAATTCAACAGGATTAGAAAGCAAGTATTGAACCTTTTGGTCAACAAGCTCGGTAAAGAATCCGTGCGAAATCTTCGTATTGGCTCGATACTCTTCTTCCCTTAGTTGTCCGTTGCTGTCAAAAAAGAACATGCGAGTCTTTAAAATGTCGTGCTGTGAATCATAATATCTGACTCCATCAAACATTTTCCGCTTCAAAGCGCTAGCCCGGTCGTTGTTGATTAAGCTCTTAATCTCAGCACCAAGCGTTGAAATATCGTTAGTTTGTAGCATTGTATACTCCTTAATATAGCCAGCTCTTGCTTTCGACACATTGCAAAGCGTAGCGTAATGCGTCCATCAAGTGGTTGTTTTTATCTTCAGGTTTGTTTAGCCAGTTACCTTCCTTGTCTTGTTGGTAACAATAGCTGTAAAACTCGTCCATGATGTGAGTACATGACGGGTGGACGATGATTTGGTAGCCTTGCAACTTCGAAATACCGGCCATGATTGAATCTTTGCCTTTTCGACTAGGCTTCACACGTCTCAAACCGTGCTCTTGTTTAAGTTCCTCAATCAAGCGAGGCTCTGCTGAATCGGCTATAATCGTTGTCTTTTGATAACCTTTTGATGTAATCAAGTTAGCCACTTCACGAGTGAATAGGCCGACTTGATAAGCTTCATCAAAAATATGTATTTCCTTCGTCTCATCATTAATCAAGCAAGCCACAAGTGCCGTTGGGTCGTGGGTGAAACCAAAGTCAAGACCAAGAGCTAGTTTATTATTCTTGTCTTTAAGCAGCTCGTCTTTGTCAAAGTCTTCAACCTTAACATTCTCGAATACAAGTCCTTCAGCTACGCCCCATTCGCCATCGCAAACGATACGAGCACGCCTTGGATTAGTGACATATAAGTCTTCATAACGTTGCTTATCGACTTCATCTAACCACTCGTTGCATTTGTAGGTTGTAGTCAAAGCTAACGTGTTGGCTCGCTGTGTGTCTTTATCGAAAAAGACATGTTTCAGCCAGTGTCTTTCATTCCACGGATTAAACGTCACTGTAATCTGCTTAAAGAAGTCAGGAACGTCTAAGCTACCACGAATAGACTCGACGACTGTACTAAACTTGTCTTCTGTTTCAATTTGATAAGCTTCCTCGAACCAAGCCCAGCAAAGAATACCAACGTCAACAGTGATAGACGTGATTTTTAACTCATCGTCAAGACCACGGAACAGAATCTTTTGACCTGTCTTTTTCAACGTGATTTCAGGCAATGACTCGTTGAATTTAAAAAGGTGTGTAACCTTTAATTGATTACACGCCCATTTAAAATCTGTATAAGTTGACTGTTTGTTAGTATTCGAATACCTGCGGACCACCAAAAGATTGGCCCACGGGTATTTCAAAAGCCTTGTGATAAAGTTCAAAGCCGTCGTTTTCGACTTCTTCGAACCACGAGAGCCTTTGACGACTCTGTAGAAGTTCTTAGAACGCCAGAACTTGCCATAGCCACCGCCGACCATTTTAGGAAGGTTAACGATAACGTCGTTAGTCTGCGATGTCGTCTTCATTCGCAAACACCACCGTTCCTTGTACCTCAGCCTCTACTTTGTCGGTCCACATTCGATAACGTTTCCCAATTAGTTCAGCGGCTTTGATACGGTCTTTAGCGCTGACCTCGATATCGGTCAATTCTTGGCCTAAATCAGCGACTCCAATGATAGTCTGCTCGGTTTCTTGACCTCTCATGACCGACGTCAAATACTCCATCACTTCCTGCTGACTAGCAACCTTTTTAGACTGCAAATCTTCCAGCCGCTCATCTATATAGGATTTGATTGTAGTATTTTGTAGTAGCTTACTTGCGTTCGTATTCGCGTATTTTTTGCTGTAACCCGCTTTAATAGCTGCTTGCGTTGCATTTGCCGAAATGATGTACTCGTCGGCAAAACGTTGCTGTTTTATGGTCAATTTAGCGATTTTCCATCACCTCTCAATCAAATAAAATAAAAAAGCCACACAAATGTGTGACTGAAACAGGGAAAGTAGGATTCGAACCTACGCCTACAGATTAAAAGTCTGTCGCATTCACCCCTTTGCTATGTTCCCTACCAACTTACAGTGCTGCTAGCTTTCGCATTACGGCAAGCTCCTGCAAGTTGCGGCGCGACCGTTTTAACACAGGTGACAATGTCGCGCTCTATGCTATTTTTTCTATAATATGATTTTAACACTCACAGACGTCACTATCCCAGCTATTTTCTCGCTTTTCTCTCCCAATTCGAAAGACCAACAACTCGCCACCACGGTAGCTTTCAGCGAACTCAATCGCCCCTCGCTCTAACATACGATAAAACTCACTTTCCGAGTAGCCCAATTCCATGTAAATGGCGCAATCAGACTTCATCTGCCACTTACAATACTTCTCGATTAAAATTTGTCTGACAAACGGGTCAATAATACGATTGATAGCTTTCGTAATTGCTTGCATTTCGTCCCAAGCTGCCACTCGTCTAGTTACTTGTATCTCTGTTTGCTTGCTATTGCTGAATCCTGCCGCTTTGGGTTCTAGTGAATACGTAGCTGTAATTTTGGGTGTGTATTCTTCCCCAGCCATACGAGAATAGCGACGATAAAGAGATAAAACCTCGTAAGCATTCTGTTTAGTTAAAGCCTTGTCAATTTCCTGAAAAAGTCGCATTTTCTCAATCTCCTTATGATATAATATTGATATTGGAAACGATTGCTAAGGAGCTGATTGCGACTTGGCTTTTTTTGTTGTTTTTCTTTAAATTCGATGTACTTAACTTTTTAAATCATAGCTCAATTCCCTCGATTTCAGCACGTCGTTCTAAAACAACAAGGTAAACACACATTGCGCCAAACTGTTGTTCAAGCAGTGTTACTGGACAATTCAATTCAAAATCTAATTTCCCTTGACGATAATTATCTAGCAGTTCACCTAACTTGACAGTGCGTCTTTGCAATTCTTTATGCTCGTTTACCATTCGTTCTTTATAAGCTTCCATTTTAATCCTCCAATAATTTATATGTTTCCTCAAAAATTTCTTTCTTGCATACATAGCATTCACCAGTCTGGTTCTTAATGAGATAGTCGCCATCTGAGAAACGCATTTTCCCCTCAAGCGTATCAATCGAATGTCTTATAGGCCCATAGCAAAAAACGATTCTTTGCAAAAAAGCAAACTCTTTAGTCTCTTCGTGATTGTCCTCAGTAACTTGAATAGCCTCAACAGGCGTTGTTTTAATATACTTTTTAATCATTCTTCTACCTCTTTCGCAAATTGCCATGCCCATTCGAAATCTTGCTTGATTTCTGCTTCGGTTAGTTTATATTGCTTTTCATATTTCCAACTGTCTGTAAAAGCAGCAAATATAGCAACCTTACCATCATTGTATAACCCAAGCACTAAGCTTACATCTGCTCTATTAGGATTTGGAAGCTCGACTGTATACAGCTTCTCTTTCTTAACTTCATAGCCAAATTTATGCATCATGACAAGTGTCTCAATTGGTTTATTATCCGCACTATCAAACCAATTTTTAATTTCTCTGTTTAATTCATATTCATGAAATTTTACGCAAAGGTCATATACATTGTATTCAAAATCATCTTTGTTATCCTCATACCAATCTGCCACAAATTGTGGTACTACTAGCTTTTCTGGCTCATCAAGTTGTCTAACAATAGCTGATGCATCGTCTATAGCTTCATCATAAGCACCTCCCCAAATTGTGTCATCACAACCTGTTCTTTTACCTTCAATTTTTTCAATCACTTCTTGTTTATTCATATTCAACCCCCAAATCTTTCAATTCTGCTTTTAATTCATCAGCGTAATCTTCAAACACCTTCTGAATTTTTTCTTTGATTTCGTCTTCCATAAATAAACAGTCATCTCTTCCGTCAGGATATTTTACAGCAATGTGATAAATTTCACTTTTAGACAATGTTTCTAAAATTTTGACGTTTTCGACAAGTGTATTCGCTCGCTCCAAATCTTTCAGGCTCATCTTGGTTTCATCAGGCTCTTTGAGTTGCTCGACAAGCTCGATTGCTTTATCGCAAGCTTCATACCATTTTTCTTCATCAACACTTTGTGGTGGCGCCCATTTAGTATGTCTCAAAGCTTTAATCATCGTCTGTTTAATGTTCATTTCTACTCCTTCACAATTGTAATATTGTACCCTTCAATGGTTCGTCCGTCTGTTGTTTCGATTTCAATTCTTTTCTGGCCGAAATAATAATTTTTTATTTTCACACGCTCCCAACCACAATTTCTGTTGTCGTTAGGTATATAAGCATATACGCCGTGACTAGACGCGTTGCTACTCTCCGAACAGCCATTCAAGCCTATTACAGCTAACGCTAAACCTACTAGCACTATTAATTTTTTATTCATAATCATAATTACCTCCCCAACTATCAGCGTAATACACAATCACTTGATTTTCTTCTAAAAGCTTAATTTGTGCCTTAGCATCTTTGAGTTCAGTCTTTAACTCTGTCATTTCGGACTTGCTTTCATGCCTGCCAATGTCGTATCCAACAGCGATGCACATAAACGCTGCTAGCATAACGACTAGCCCAATTATTAAATTTTCACTTTCCATAATCGCCTCCTAAATAATCAAAGATAGCTGTTTATTAGCTTGTTCAATCTCTAAACGTAAATTTGTTTGTGGTTGCCATTGTTGCCAATAATCGTAAGCACGCTCAATGTCTTTCTTTTTCAACAAGTCATAGCGTGGAATTTTGAACAACTCTTTAAAATCTCTGGCTGCTTGACAAAACACTTTCTGTCTCAATTTGCTATCAGAATATGCTGGCGCATCATAACCACCCAAACATTTAACGACTGCTTTGTTACGTTCTTTAGTCAAATCCTGGTTGATTGACGGATTGACTGGTTGTTCTTCTTTCAAATAAACAATGTCATCACGCATTACAGCTTGTTCTTTCTTGATTTCTTTCTGCGTTTGGAACAGTTGAATAAACGCATCCTCTGGGCTGAGCGCTGTTTGTGTTGGCGCCACATAGCTACCGTGTTTTCTAATGGTCGGAAGTACCTCACTTGTCACCCAACGTTTGAATGCTTTAGCTTTTTCTTTAATTTCGGTGTTAGCGCTTTGTTTAGCAGCGCCAAAAATTAAATTGTAAACTCCTGATTCGTTGATGATGACCATATTACGTTTTTGACCTGACCCGTAGAATTGACGGGTCAGCTTATCTTCCTCATCAACATGACTTCTAATAGCTTGGTTTGTATCGCTATAACCTAAAACCTCTGCTACGTCTTTCCCTACAAAATAAGGTACTCCATCAATTTCAAGTGTACGCACTTGACCAAATTCTTCATTATTGAATACTTGTACATCCATCATTTAAAAACCTCCTCACCATTTCGAAGCATATTGTTAGCTAAAACATGACTTGTAATTTGTCGTTGTGTTTCTGGATCTTGATAATATTTTAAAGTTGCTTGATAAGCTTTCTTAGCTGCTGTAATTTTTTTGTTTGCATAAACTGTGAATAAACATAAGTAAGTAACGCATAAAACTGCGAATAATAATACAATAAATTGCTCTTGTGTCATTTGCTGTTCTCCTCAAATAATTTCTCGAATTCTCGTGTGATCTTTCTCATTCCATAAGCTTCTGACGCTCTAAAATAGAAACCTTTATCATTTGTTTTCTTAAGATATAGTCGTTCTCGACATCCTGGGCAAGAAACGGACTTTCTGTGTTTCTTGATTTTTAGAACCATATACATCCCACAAAACGGGCACATAATCTCTGCTTTAACTCGTTCTTCTTTCATTTTTTCTCCTCAAAAATAAAAGCGGGCACTTTAAAATTGTGTGAGTATGGCTTGCGCCCGCTGAAATTCTTTACATTGCCGTCTCGTTAAAATCGGCACGTCTTTCTAGTTCGCTTTTTTCGTGAATCCCGGCACGTATTTATTAATTATGTTTAAAACTCTATTTTCAGAAATAAAGTTTTCGTTTCCAATACGAATAACTTTGTATTCTTTTTCTGCTTTGATTTCATGAAAAAGTAACTCTTTAAGATTTCTAGCTGGGAAGTCTGAATATCCTAACAAGTAAGCTGTGTTTACCCCGAAAAAGTCTGCTAACTGTTGGGCTTTATCAGATTTTGGGACACGTTCTCCTCTTTCCCAGCGCGAAATTGTTTTTTCGCTAACGTTCAATAAATGCGCTAACTCTTCTTGAGTTAGCTTTTTTTCTTTTCTAAGTTCTTTCAGTCTATTCATGAGTTTTAACCTCATTTCTTACTTTGACGTTCTCCGATGTAGATAGTGACGCTATCTGTAACGTGTTCCATTTGCATGCTTTTAATCTCCTATCATGTCATTTAAGCTTACGAGCTTAGAAAGTTTCTTTTGGGCTTTGCAATAATCGCAATGACCACACTTCTTAGGTTCTTGCTTGCCTTGAATCACGTCCCAGACCTCTTTGACGTTGTCTTTAATCTTTTCAAGACCTTCATCAAGCCAATTTTCATCAACTTTGATAAATTCCTTGTCCGGAACATTTTCTTTTGATACAACTACGATAAGCGGCCTAAACTCTTGGCCTGTCATCTGTTTCAATAGTTCACGATAGAGAGCGAGTTGACCATCATAGCCAAAATTTAAGATATTATTGACCGCTGCTGGCACTTTCTTATGTAAATCTGCGTTCCATTCCTCGCTGTAAATTGACCTCATGGTTTTCAGGTCAACAAAGTAACCTCGTGATAGGTTAATGCTGTCAAGTTTGCCCTTGATTGGCACTCCTTCAATTTCACCGGTCACAATCATTTCCTTTTTGACGTCATCACTTGGATAGCCGTGATATAGACGATTAAAGTTGTCGTCATCTTTCAAGGCGTTAATCATTTTCTCGCCTACCACGAAATCAGCTTTCAGATTGCCTTTGTTCTTGCCTGTTTTAGCAATGATTTTCGCTTTATTGGCTTCAACGAAAGCGTTGTGAACTTCTTCGGATTCAAAGTAGCTATGTACATAATTGCCGACCAAAAGAGCGGTCTCATCTCGGTCTTCTATCCATTCGCCGTTATCGACAGCGTAAGCTTTGGCTTGACATTGCATATACTGCTTAAAGCGTGAATTAGACAAGTAAGTTTTGTCTTGATAGTAGTTCTCATCTGTTAGCTTAGTCATATAGTTCTCCTAGTTGCTCAAATAGCTCCGTTTGTTCCGATTCATGTAATTCTTCAGGTTCTGACATTTGAGCCGATTCTGGGGCTTCTGTGAGCTCCTGAGGGGTATCTTCGGCCGGCGTTACATCTTTAGGTTGTTTTGGTTCTTCGTCAGCCGATTCTGGCAATGGTTCACCAAGGAAGCTGTCAATACTTTCACTGTCGTCTTGTTCTGGCGTTATGTCTTTGACATTTCGTTCGTCATCATATTCGTTTGCTGTAGTTCGATTTACAGCGTCAATAAATAAATCGTTATCATCGCTTGTGTTAAAGAACTGTTTAGCAGCACGATTGATGACAGTACGTTTAGCCATTTCTTGTGGGAAATTGTTTTGGACGGTTTTATTTTTTGATTGCCCCCATGCTTTATCGATTTCTTTCTTGGTCATGATTGTCAAAATCTTTTCGCCGTCAAATTTTTCAATGATACAGTAAGCACCAATAATCGGATTGTCTTGATTAAGCCAATTAGTGTCGTGTTTAACCAACACCTTGCGACCCTCAACGTTTTTGATTTCAACATCATCACCTTCATAGACAACTTCGGCATAAATGTCTCTAACTTCAGGTAATTGTTTTACAACTTTCATTGTTCCAAAATATGAACGCATTAGCTTGACCTTGTTTCCGTAAGGAATGAAATAGCATTGTGTTTTAGCTGGGCTTAGGCCTTGCGTTACCATGTCAAGCAAAGCGTTGTAAATACTGTCTTGCGTACATTTTCCTAGCAAATTGCCGCTATTTGAATTCGTCAAAGCGTAATAGGCAGAACTTAGAGCGTTACTTACACTATAATTTGGCGCTACTAGCAAGCCTTCGCCTTTCATTTCTTCGATTCGGTTAGCCACGCTTGACGTAATTTGTCGTTGTGTTAATTCTGTTGTCATTTTTACCTCTCCTAATCATCTAAAATATGCTGATTAACTTTTACTGGAATATCAACGGTAAAATTGATATTTATTGTAATTTTCTTATCAGTCATACTTGCTAACTCGTAAAATAAATCTTCATCAGTGTAGAGCACATAATGTTGATAAAGTTTTTTTAATGTCGGTGAATCATCACCTAACAGATAATCAATAGTTTCAACATGGGCTTCTCTCCAATCGTCCGCTCTTGTGATAAGCTCATCATCTAATCTGATTTCGAACATTAGCTGACCTTTCTAGCTTGCATTAAGTAGTAGCAAGTCTTTAAACCATAATCAATGCGAATGCTATTTCCACTCATTGGCTTTCTAAAGCGTGGTTCTGAAATAGCTGAATAAGCATATACATGATTTTTGAGCGCTTTAATCGCTTGATGCATATCGTCATAGAATCCAAGATGAAACTTGCGATAACCGTTGATTACATGTAATAATTCAACTTTCATCACTCTTCGTCCTCATCTGGAAATAACACATCACCTACTGTCTCCGCTACATCTTTACCATCTAACACATCTTCAAGAATATGTGAGAAAACGTGCATTGTTTCAAAGAATATCAATTTATGTTCTGGCTGTTCAATAATCCCATCCTCGTGTAGCCCAAGTGCTAGCGTTGATGTTCCGTGCATAAACTCTTGTAGTTCTTCGATACGTTTCAAAGTTTTGTGTTGTTCTAAAATTGTTTGTTTTACGTTCATGTTTATGTTTACTCCTCTAAAAATGCTGCTTTCAGCGCGTCAAGCTTAGCTTGCTCGTCTACTGTTGCTTCGTGTTTGTATTCTTCTTCTACCCATTCAGGGACGTTGCTTTTGGATGGTTGCTGTTTGGTAGGATAGCTACGTCGCTGTTTTTGGTTATGAAATTCTTCCTTCTCTTCGTTGGCTTGCTCTACAGTGGTAATACCTTTCGCTTTCCAACTGTCCAAAATTCTAAACGTGTAACTCGGATTATCAATACCGCCGTCAGTAGTTCGTCTAACTGCTTCTTTAACCAGCTCCATATCCATACCGTCCAAGCCGATATACTCTAACAGACGTGTCATGTGTCTATCATTGACCTTTAGACCTTCCGCTTTTACGAATTGCCCGAAATTGATTGGCTTGTTATCTGTATATATATTATTTGATATATTAGTATTGATATTATTAGTATTGATTCCGTGTACTTTGTTCACTTCCAGACGTGTACTTTCTACACTTCCAGTGTGTACTTTGTTCACTTCCGGACGTGTACTTTCTACACTTCCGTTGATATATAGGCGATTAGGTTTATTCATACCTTGTCTTACCTCTTCCAACAGCCCCACTTCGACTAGCTCTTTCTTAGCCTTAACGACTGCTTTGTTTGAGCAATTAAGTTCTTGCATGAATTGCTCGATAGTGAAAATCATGAAAATTCTTCCATCTTCGTCATACCACTTGTTTTTAATTGATAGCGTCCGACGGTCAAAGAGCAGCATGTACATCATTTTGGCTTTATCACCGAGATTCTTGTATGGTTCTTCTTTCAAGAGCCACTGTGGAAATTGGTAGAAAGCGTTGTTTTTTACTTCATTCACATACATCAACTATTTACCTCTTCGACGTATTCCTCTAGTTCAAGAATCTTATTTTCCAAGTAGTGGATAGAATTTTTAAGTTGCTTGACTGATACAGAAACGCCGTCATCGTTTTCGCCATCTACAGCCATACACTCTAAATATTCGATTGCTTCCCAAGCGACTTCATGGTTTTTTAACATCTTTCTAACTTGTTCTACTTTCATTTTTTAACCTCTGCTAACATTTTACGCAAGCACTGATTTTCTTGCTCTAAGTCAAAGACCCTTTGATTTAAGTTTTTACACATTCTGTTACTTAAAAATAATTGCTGATTTAGTTTAGCAGCGATTTCTCTATAGCGGTCTGCTTCGTCCGGAAATCTTACAAAGCTGCTAGTGTCTGGTTTTTCTTCAGGAAAGAAGAAATCGTGAATTTTACCGAAAAATTTCATCGTCTTATTGCTCCTTATCGTCTGTGTAGCGGCCAATAAATGGCAAGATTGTGATTTCTGTCAATGCTAAAATGATTGTTGTGATAATTATGTATGTCATGCTGTTTGCTCCTCTAATCGATTTTCGTTAATCATCATAAGAGTTCTGTAAACTAGATGGCCCGCTGGGATTGTGTAGTTTGCTGGGTCAAATTCAACTAGCTTTGTTTCGTTGTTCTCGGTTACTTCTCGGTAACTAGTAACTTTAGGTTTCCATTGTTCTTTTTTTCGTTTCATGTTAAAATATCCTTGTTCGTTTATGTTTGCCCCTGACTAATTGCCCTTAGTCAAGGGCCTTTTTTGTGTCTTCAGACTGGCTGATATGGCCCTAGTAGGTCGTTTTCAGCCGGATAAAAATAAATTAGGAGATACTATCGTGTAAATGAATAAAAAATCATATTGGTAAGGAAAATAAAACATAGTCAAATTGATATTTATGAGTAATCACCTACTAGAGCCGTATCAACCAACCTGAAAACAGTTAGTTAGCTAAGCTTCTTGCTGTCGTCAACATTCAGCAACTTTTCAGCAAAATACAATTGCCCTTTACCTGTAATTTTAGGAGTCTTATTAATGCTGATATGGCCGTCTGAATGATTGATAGTCGTTTCTTTGATTTCAAATAGACCTAAATCCATCGCTTTTTGCGTTGGCATGTTCCAACTGCTACCTTTCCTGTTAATAAGATAGCCATTTTGGCGCAACCACGAAAATAAGCGATTTTGACCGAAATTAAGGCCGTTCTGACGCATGAGCTTAGCAAAGTCACCAACCAAGATAGACGTATGACTTGCGCTGACTGCGTTAGCAAAGATAACTTTAGGCTTTTGCTCTTCGATTGTCGCTTCAAGCTTAATGATTTTACGGTCAGCAATTTTAAGAGCTCGTGCCATGATTTTCTCAGGACTGTTAAAGTCTTTTTCAACTTGGATGAAGTATTCTCTGACTTCGTACCCTTTTGAAGTTTTAGACATCATAGCTAGATGTTCAGCCATGCGAATTGTAACAGCGTAATCTTGAAGTTTGCGAACGGCACCGTTATTTACAAGCGTAGTTCCAACTACACTTGTAAAATCTTCGTTCTCTTTAAACATTTTGAAGTTTTGCTCGACCCACTGACTGAAACGAGTTTTAACCTCTAAACTTCTATATAAGTCACGAGCCGAGACAGTAGCACTATCACCTTTGAAATCTATACGAATTAACTCATTCATTTAATCACCTCTTCCATTTTTTTATTTTTCATAACATAATATGTAATATCGTCGTCCATTTTTGAATTGGCGAGTTTCTTCTCGGTAACCCCTATTAAAATTGGATTGATAAATTCTTTTGAATAGGCTAATAATTGAATAGTCGGATTTTTATTATCTGTTTTCAATTCAATAATCACTGGTCTCTTGCTGCTTTTTTCTTCGGCTAAAATGTCAATTCGACCACTTTTTATTACAAATTCACTTTTTACGAATTCAAAATTAGGGAATAGTGTTTCGAAGTTTTGACAGATATAACTCTGCATATCCTTTTCACGATTTTCCCTGCTGTTTTCACATTCTAGAGCGTGAATGAATTCCAAGTCTAAAAAGTCAATGAGATATATTGTTCCTTGAAACTTATTTAGATATTTATCTTTGATAAAAGTTCTTAACCTTTTGATTTGTTGTGAGTTGTAATTGCATTTTTGCTTTTCTCTAGCTGCCCACAAAAACAATTCTTCAAAAGAATTAAACTCTTGATTTTCGTTTAAAGTAACGTTAATTAATTCGTTCATGTATTATCCTTTCTAACCTAAAGATAATTTTCGTCCACGTTTCGTGGTCTTTTGTGGTAAAAAAATTTCGTTTATACCGCGATGAAAAACATCAGCGATAATAAACATTTCTGTTGACTTAAAATCAGTGTATCCTAGTTCTTTTTGTCGGTAAGAACCTTCTGAAATACCAATGATTTCAGCTAGTTCTGCTTGACTTAAACCAGCTTTTTTTCTTAAGCCATATAATACAGTTTGCATAATGTACTCCTTTCTTGTTTATTCTTATTTTGTTTTTAAGGCCTGTCTCAACCTTACACACTCATTATAGACCACGTTTCGTGGTTTGTCAACAAAAAAATGTCGAAAACACAAAAAAAGTTTTCTTTTCGTGGTTTTTTGTGTTATTATAATAATGTCAAAAAAGTGAGGTGACCTTATGAATAAGGAAGAAATCGCCAATTTTATCGGCGAAAAAATTAAATACTATAGAAAATTAAATAAATGGACACAAACGGAATTAGGTGAAAAAATAGGCATGGGGAAAAATGCTATTGGCAACTATGAACGCGGATTCCGTTCTCCTAAAAAAGATACTATGTTCGCGTTGGCTAATGCTTTTAACATTTCTATCGATGACTTATTCCCACCTATAGAAAAAACAGCAGCCGCTGACACTGCAAATAAAATCAACTTTGACCCTCGCCAAGCGATTTTACTGTCTAACTATAATAAGTTGAACGACAATCGCAAAGATAAGCTTGTACAGGTTTCCGAGAAGCTTTTGGCAGAGGAAGAAGGCAAAGTTATTGATATTTGCGAAAAACGTGCCGAATACGAAACTAGAAAGCGTGTGAGCTTACCAGCTCCCGGTAAGGTTTCGGCTGGTACTGGCTACTGGCAAGAGGACGACTATGACACTATGGTAGATTTCTACGAAGATGAAATCCCAGACGAAAGCGAATATGACACTATCGCGATTGTAGTCGGCCATTCAATGGAGCCTAAAATCAAAAACGGCGATTTTCTTTTTATCAAATTGAAGAATCAAGTTGACCTAAACAAAATCGGCATTTTTAAAGTTGACGGTGAAAACTACGTCAAGAAACTAAAAAGCGACCGTCTAGAATCGCTTAACAAAGAATATGATGATATTCAACTTTCCGAAGAGAACGATATTCGAACAATCGGAGAAGTTGTTGATATTTACAGGGAGTGTTAAAAAATGAGCGAAGAAACTAGGCCGATGGAAGTTATCTGTCATGACTTAGATTGTCATTGCAACAGACGCAGAGAATGGGTTAAAGTCAATGGTGAATGGCACCCGCTTGAATATTCAGTAGATGACCCTAACGAGCCACCGATGACCGAAAAAGAGAAAGAAAACGTTGCTAAAATCATTATCGCCTCTATGGCAAAAGAATAAATAATCGTGCAAATACTGAATCACGTTAAAAGCTGAATTAAAGGAAATTATTGAAATGAAAAAAGTTATTTTAGGAAGTATCACACTTCTTTCAGTCGTTACACTTGCCGCTTGTTCGTCAAATTCAGACACAAGCTCTAGCACTTCATCAAGTACAAGTACGTCACAAAGTTCTACTACTTCATCAAGTAAAAAAGTAGATAACAGCGTTTACGATTCTGTTATTAAAGAATTAAATGATAATTTAAATCCTGACAATGATTCAAACTTTACTGTTGAAGTCGAAAACAATGTAGCTGACAGCGATTTTCCGGACGGTCATAACGTAATTAATATTACGCTTTCTAATGAAGGCGCCGATACTATGAAACAAATTATCGAAGCGGTTGATTCTAATACAGCTGATGAAACTCAAAAAGTTATATTGCAAGCTTACCGTCAAACAATTTCCGAAGCTGCTAAAACTCTACCAGATGACACAACTACAATCGCTTTACGTTATAAAGTTGACGCTGACCAATATCGCGTTGTTGCATTGTCAAGCAAGAATGAAGACATTATTCCCGTAGAAGTTGACTAAAGAGGTTAGATTATGAAAGTTGGATTTAGAAAACCAAGTTTAAAAAAGAGTTTGAAGGCTCGGACAACGGCAAAGTGGAAAAGACAAGCTAAAAAAGCCGTTATCCCGGGCTATGGTAAAAAAGGTATGGGTTGGGTTAAAAATCCTAAAAAAGCAGCCTACAACAAGGTTTATCATAAAACTACATTTGGTCTATCTGACATCATGAAATTATTTAAGTGAACAATTAGGAGAATATAATGGACTATGGTAACCTTAACGACCAAGAAGTTCAATGGGTTATTAAAAAACTAAAATATCCAAAAAAATTATTGTCATTCGAAGAAATTAAAATTACTATCTCTTCGCTATTTGGTCGAATCGACGTCGATGAACTCATTGTGGATAATGATGATATTCAATATCTCTTTCATATTTTCAGAGGGAAAAGAAACCCTGAACGCTTTAGTATTCATCTTCGTTTCAAAGAAACACATGACATTCTTGTCAGAGTTGATATAAACCCTTCTAACAAACACATAAATCCTGATGGCAAAATTATCCTCGGAAACCATATCCACATCTACTCAAATAAATATCCAAAACGAGATAGTATCGCTATTCCATTAGAGGAATCAAATTTCCCAAATATTAATACTATCTCAGATGTTTTTTCTGAATTTATCAGGTATACTAATATCAGAAAGGAGGAAATTCCAAATGAATAAATCAAATAAATTACAAAATATATATTTTGATTGGTTGATGAAAGAGTACTCTTTTAAAGATTTAGACAGTAATGTAGTTGAAATTACAATTCCATTTTTAGATAATGATTTTAATTATATTGTTATGTATGCAGAATTTTTGAGGAACGGAAAAATAATATTAACTGATGATGGTTGGACATTAGATAATTTAAAAAGCCATGGTATTACTTTTACAGGAAGAACTAAGAGTAAAACAGCTACTTTAAATACCATAACAAGCAGTTTAGGAATTGAAATAAACGATAATGAACTTTCTATTATGACTGATTTGGATAAGTTTCCTATCGCAAAACAACGTCTACTTCAAGCTATTATTCAAGTAAATGATATGATTGTTCTAAAAGATTCTAATGTAAAAAATATCTTTTATGAAGAAGTTGAGCATATACTTCATGAAAGAAATGTTCTATTTTCTTCTAGACCTTCTTTCGCAGGTAAAGAAGGAATTACCGTACAATTTGATTTTTCCATTCCGACACCTAAAAAAGAACGTCTTGTCAGGACAATTTCCAATGGAAATAACTTAAATCATGCAAAATTGCTAGCTGTGGATACTAGATTGTTACAAAATTACAAGAAAAATGTAGAATATGTTGCTTTAATTGATGATGTTGGTCATAATTTTAATAAAATGGCTGAAACTCAAGCAATTTTTGAAGAAAACTCAAATAATAAAATATCAATTATTCCCAATAAGGAATTTATTGCTAATCCGGATATCCTGACAAATGCCAGCTAACAAAAAAATCCTCATGTTCACCATCGCCAAATTTAGAACATGAGGAAAGATAAAACTACAAGAAAAACAGGCATTAAAAAGCCCTTTTTCTTGTACTCATTTTAACATTTTTTTACAAAATTTGAAAGAGGGTACAATATGAACACAAAACGAAAAGTAGCTATATATAGCCGTGTTTCTACACTACACCAAGCCGAAGAAGGCTACTCAATCGGTCAGCAAATTGAAGCACTAACAAAATATTGTCAAGCTATGGGGTGGGTTATTTATGACAACTATTCTGACGGCGGTTTTTCTGGTGGTAAACTAGAACGACCAGCCATGCAAAAGATGATACAAGACGCTGAATCTGGCAAATTTGACACTGTAGTCGTCTACAAGCTTGACCGTCTTAGTCGAAATGTCAGAGACACGCTCTACTTAGTCAAAGACGTTTTTAACGCTAACAACGTTGATTTTGTTAGCTTACAAGAAAACATAGACACAAAATCAGCTATGGGGAATCTGTTTATCACACTGCTTTCTGCTATCGCCGAGTTTGAGAGGGAGCAAATCAAAGAACGTATGCAGCTAGGTGTTAAAGGACGAGCAAAGTCAGGGAAAACAACTTCATGGCATACACCGCCTTACGGATACGTTTACAATCAAGAAACTCAAATGTTGAATATAGAGCCATTTGCTGCTGAGACCGTCAAAAATATTTTTGATAAACTCAATTCTGGGTGGAGCATAATGGAAATCACAACATTTTTGCGAAAAAACCACCCTGACAATTGGAGACCTACAAAGGTTACAAGAATACTAAGTAACATATCTTATACAGGTAAAGTCAAGTATAAAGGAGAAATATTTGACGGGTTACACGAACCAATCATATCCGACGAAACATACACACGTGCCCAGCAAATGCTACGTGAGCGCTCTGAAAAAGCAACGAATACTAGGGCTTTCCAAGGAAAATATTTACTTTCTCGTATCGTAAAGTGTGGATACTGTGGTGCTCCTTTACAAATAGACAGTTATAGACCTAAAAAAGACGGTACAAGGACAAGAACCTACTCATGTCCTAACCGTTTCACTGGTAGAGCAAAGGCGACCATTTATAATAATGGAAAATTTTGCGAAAAATCAAGGCGTCATAAAGCTGATGATATTGAAAAATATGTCTTAACAGAAATCAGTAAGCTACAGTTGAATCCTAAAATTATCGAATCCTTGTATAAAGGTAAGCCCGAGGCAAATTTAGACACTTATTATAATCAGCTAAAAAAGGTTAATGATAAACTTTCAAAATTAAATGACCTATATATCAACAGCTTGATAGATTTAGACAATCTAAAAGAAAAAAGTGACAAGATTTTGAAAGAAAAAAATAGCATAGAAGAGATTATAGCCAAAAATAAAAACAAGCCAAACAATAAGCCTGCATTTGAAAAAGTTATAAAGATGGAAGATATATCGACAATGACTTACGAAGAACAAAAAAAGATAGTTAGAATGTTGGTATCAAGAGTTGAAGTCACGCCTGATGAAATTAGGCTTATTTTTAAATTGTAAAATATTAGGATTTAGTCCCGACCATCAAGTTTGGCGCAAAGACGCGCATGACTTGATAGAATGGGAAATTCCATGGTTCAACGGCTACCAAAACACCTGTCGCTTGCTTGATGTAATAAGCATCACCATTAATGTTTTCAAGTGGACGT
>Ga0129312_1000443_pt1 | contig 36125 bp, 30 predicted proteins | sample O827metagenome_FD_94434 | JGI IMG/M metagenome (GOLD analysis project Ga0129312, IMG submission 94434) | Orangutan group fecal microbial communities from Wisconsin, USA - O827 metagenome | ecosystem: Host-associated > Mammals > Digestive system > Large intestine > Fecal | place: USA: Wisconsin... | reverse complement strand
TAGCCCTCGCGCTGCATGGCGGGAATGGTGATGCCGCCGATGGCGGAGGCCGTAGCCACGCCGGAGCCGGAAATGGCGCCGAACAGCGCGGAGGCCAGAACCGTCACCACGGCGACGCTGCCGCGGATCCAGCCGATAATGGCGTTGGCCACGTCAATGAGCTTCACCGTGATGCTGCGGGACATGATGTTGCCCGCCAAAATGAAGAACGGGATCGCCAGCAGTGAGGAGGAGTTCATACCGGCAAACAGTTTCTGGGGCAGAACCAGAGCGGGCATACCCGCCATATTCAGCGCAGCCAGCGTGCCGATTCCCAGAGCGATGTAGATGGGGAAGCCCAGAAAAGCCAACCCCAGCAGAAGAATGATTACCAACAGACCTGCGTTCATTGATCAGACACCTCCTTGGGATGGACCAGCGCCTCGACAGACTTGAGGATCACCTCAATGGACGTCAGGATCATCAGCGCAACACCGATGGGGATGCTGGCATATGGAATGGACATGGGGATCTTCAGGCCCGGCGTGACGTTGGCGGCGCCGGTGGCGCACAAGCCCAGAGAATACTGGAACAGCAGCACCATAAAGGCAATCCCGGCGATGGTGGAAATGATGGTGAAAATGTGCTTCACGCGCTCGCTGAAAAGATTGATGAGAATATCGATCTGCATATGGCTGTTGCGGCGGACAGCGATGGCGGCAGCCAGCATGACATTCAGGATAAACAGGTAGCGCGCCAACTCCTCGCTCCACGCATTGGGGTTGGAGAACACATAGCGCAGAATGACCTGATAGACCATGATAATGACCATGACAAAGACGGAGACGGCCAGGATGACCTTTTCCACCCATTCCAACAGGTCAAGGAATTTTGAATAAAGCTTGATCATGAAATTGATTCACCTCATTGAAGAATTGCCGGCCCGCAGACGCGGACCACGGGCCGGCGGGGATTGGTTGAGAGTGGTGATCAGCCCATGGCCACAATGCGGGAAACCCAATCGGCCAGATCGGGATACTCCGTTGCGGCATAATCCTTGAAATGCTCTGCAAACTCGGCGTTATCCACCTCGATGACGGTCTTACCCTCGCTGATCAGCTTTTCCTCGGCCTCGGCCTCGCGTGCCTGCTGGGACTCGGAAATGGTCTTGCCGGCATAGTTGGCAGCCTCGGTCACGGCAGCCTGAATATCTTCGGGCAGGCTGTTGAAGTAGTTGCGGTCCATGATCAGCAGGTTGCAGCTGTAGACGTGGTTGGTCTTGATCCAGTAGTCGCAAACCTCGTCAAAGGCGTAGTTCAGGGAGTCCACCATGGGGTTCTCCTGACCTTCCACGGTACCCTGCTGTAAAGCGGTGTAGGTCTCGTTCATAGCCAGAGGGGTGGGAGCAGAGCCCATCCACTGCCAGACCTTGATGTAGCCTTCCAGGTTGGGAGCGCGCAGCTTGAAGCCGCTGAAGTCAGCCACGGTGTGCATTTCCTTGGTTGCAGTGACGATACGGGGGCTGCGGTAGGTGGCGCCCAGCAGCTTGTAGCCGGCGGCCTCGCCTACGGCTTCCTTGATCTCGTCGCCCAGATCGCTGTTCCAGACGTTCATGAAATGATCGTAGCCGGTGTACATATAAGGCATGATGTCGATATTTGCCAGCGGGGTGAAGGGAGCCAGCGTACCGACGGACTCGCACATAATGTCAGCCACACCCACGGACATACCTTCCAGAACCTCAGTGGTGGAACCCAGCTGTGCGCCGCCGTAGAGGTCGACCTGCACGCGGCCGTCCGTCAGTTCGGCGATCTTGTCTTTAAAGACGGCGGCGGTATCGTAAGCGTTGTCGCCCTCAGTGGAGTTCAGAGCCATCTTCCAGACATATTCGGGAGAGGAAGAATCGCCGTCGCCGGAAGTAGAGGGGGCCGCAGGGGTGGAAGAGGAGCCTCCGCAGGCGGTGAGAGCGCCGGCAACCGCAAGAGCAGCCAAAACGCTGGCAAGAATCTTCTTTTTCATGGATGTAACCTCCTAAACATTTCACGGCTGCCGAAACACGAAATTCCGGTCTGGTTGAAGATGGAAAAAGTTTGTTAAAAATTTACCATTTTCAACATTAAATTTTAAATTCAATCCGTGAATTTAACATAACAGACTTTGCGGACAGGGTCAATGATTGTTTACTTTTTCACAACGATTTAGTGATAATGCAGACAGTAAACGTTTAATTTTTGGTGGTTTTTCAAGTATATCTTTGTTTTAAATTTCACATTTTCAAAAAAAGAGGTTGTTATGCGCTAAATTATGTGCTATGTTGATAATGACAACGACATTTCAAAAGCAGGAGGCCTGTATGTCTTCTTTCCCTGAACAGCTGCAGGAATATGCGCTGAGCGAAATCACCCGCCGGATCCAGACCGGTGAATACCCCGTAGGTTCCCGTCTGGTGGCAAAAACCATTGCCGACTCTCTGAATATCAGCGCCACGCCTGTGGTGGCCGCCATTAACCGTCTGGCTGCTCAGGGTCTGGTGGAAACCATCCCCCGCAAGGGCGCGGTGGTGAAAACCTTTTCAACGACAGATATCGGCAATTACTTTGAAGCCAGAACCATGATCGAATGTTTTGTGGCGCATTTGGCGGTGCAGAATGTGGATAAATTCCCGGAGTCTGTCAAAAAGATGCAGGAAGCCGCCGATCAGCTGGAGCGCGTCCATGTGGAGCAGATGGACGTGGAGCAGATCCGCAAGTGGGAGACGCAGTTCCACTCGGAGCTGATCAAGCTCTCAGATAACCCGCAGCTGGAGCGGCTCTATGAGTTCAACTGGTCTGTGGGCAGCGTCTACTTTGTCTACAGCATCAAGAAGGTCTCCCCGGATAACTTCCGGGTCTCCCTGCGGGAGCATCAGAAAATTCTGGAAGCCCTTTTGAACCGGGATGCGGAGCAGCTGGAATTTCTGGTGCGGGATCACTTGCGTTTTCTGAATCAGGCAGTCAGCTGGTATAACTGACTGCGTACTCCTCTTTCTGTCAAGCATTGAAAAATCCCCCTGCCGCCGGCAGGGGGATTTCATGAACGTGCCGGAACGCAAATGCGTTCCGGCACGCTTTTTCGCCGTCAGGCTCAGCTCTCCAGAAACTCGCCGGGATTGACAGCTTTCCCGTCTCTGGAGACGGCAAAGTGCAGATGCGGCATATCGCTTTCCGCCGCCGCGGTGCTGCCCACTGCGCCGATGATCTGTCCGGCCGATACCTCCTCGCCCGCCGCCACGTCAGGATGCGGCTGCAAATTGGCGTAGGTGGTCTGATAGCCGTCGTCGTGGGCCAGCACCACAGTGGTTCCCAGCAGGGGATCCTCCGTCACGGCCTGTACCGTCCCGCCGCAGGCCGCCAGCACTGCGGCGCCGGAGTCGGCGGCGATATCCACCCCGTCGTGGGTGCGCCAATCCCCCAGCGTCTGGTTATACACCAGCTCCTCCATGGAAAAGGCCGTCAGCACCTCGCCGCGCAGCGGTTCCACAATGAGCTGCGGCGCTTCTGCCGCGGCCGGGGCGGGATCGGCCGCCGGGGGGGCCGAAGCGGCTTCCTGCACAGCCGGTTCCGGCTTCAGAGTCTCCACCGGCTGCTCGACCGGTTTTTCCGGCATTTCCACCGGCTGGGAAACCGGGATCTGCGGCGTGACCTGCGTCTGTCCAGCCGGTTCCTCCCCGCCGGAGAGCAGCAGCCAGCCGCAAACGCCCACAATGGCAAGGCACACTGCCAGCGTGCCGTAAAAACCAACGCCGGAAAGCACTTTCCTTACATTTCCTTCCATATGCATCCTCCCTTACAGAATCAGGTACGGAGGAAGTATGGACAGGAATTTTTTTCTTTATACTTTTCCCCGGAAATTCCGGGCACTTTTTCACGGAATCCGTAAAAATCCCCCGGAGTCCATCACTCCGGGGGATCGGATCAGGTCTTGTAGATGCCGCCGCCCACAAATTCCCGCAGCAGCGACGTCTGGGGTACGTCGTCCGCCGGGATGGGCAGAAAATAGTCCAGGAATTTCAGCAGCCGCTTGGCCTCCACATACTCCTCGCTGTCCCGCGGCACACCGAAGAGCAAGGGCTGCACATAGGGCTTCAGCAGGGCTGTTTCGTAAAGCAGAGCGGAATTGAACACCATATCGGCGCTGTCCTGATAGGGGAAGATATTCTGCTCCTCACCCCGGCGGACAGAGGGCCACATTTTGATGGTGGCCTGTGCGCCGTAGCCGCGGGTGCGGGCGTCCCGCTCGATGCGGCGCAGCAGCCGGGCATCCGTGGTGGGGATGCGGTTGTGGTCGTCGATGTTCAGGGTGGTCAGACAGCTGATATAGATTTTGTACTTGCTCTCCTTGGGCAGAGAATGGGAGAATTCGTCGTTCAGGCAGTGGATGCCCTCGATCACCAGCACGTCGCCGGGACCGAGGGTCAGCTTGTCGCCGTTGTACTCCCGGACGCCCTTCTTGAAGTTGTAAGTGGGCATATCCACTGTCTCGCCCTTCAGCAGACGGCTCATGTCGCTGTTGAACTGCTCCACATCCATTGCCCCCAGCCCCTCAAAATCGTACTGGCCGTTGGCGTCCTTCGGTGTATCCTCCCGGTTGCGGAAGTAATTGTCCGTGGCGATGGGATGGGGCCGCAGGCCGCAGGCCAGCAGTTGGGTGGACAGGCGGTGGGAGAAGGTGGTCTTGCCGGAGGAGGAGGGGCCTGCAATCATCACGAAACGGACATCCTTCCGAGCGGCGATCTCCTCTGCAATGTCGCCGATCCGCTTTTCCATCAGCGCCTCATGGGCAAGGATCAGCTGGGTGGCGTTGCCGGAGGCCACAATATCGTCCATCTCGCCGACGTTGGAGATGTCCATGGAGGCGGTACGCCCCTCTGCGTCGTGCATAGCCCGGAACACCTTCATGGAAGGGGTGAACGCCCCCACCTGCTCCGGGTTTTCCAGCGCAGGCAGCCGGAGGATGAAGCCGTCCTCAAAAGGCTCCAGTGCAAACCACTTGAGATAGCCGGTATCCGGCACCATGTAGCCGTAGAAATAGTCGGTAAAGCCGTCCAGCGTGTAGAGGTTCACGCGGGAGCTGATGCGGTATTTCAGGATGCGTGCCTTGTCCTCCATGCCGTTGGCCTTCAGGAAGGCTATGGCGTCCTCGATGTCCACAGAGCGCTTTTCGATGGGAAGCGCCTGCTCTGCCAGTTCTCTCATTCTCTGTTCCACTTCGGCCAACAGACCGGCATTGAGGTCAAACGCGCCCCATGCCCGGCAGAACAGGGCGTTGCTGAGGGAGAACTGTGCGGAGACATTTCGGATGTTTTCCCGGCCCACCACGTCATAAAACGCCTTGAGCATCAGCAAAATGGCGCTGCGCTCGTAAGTCTGATGCCCCGGCTTGTCCGCGCCGGTGATCATGGAGAGGGTGCAGTCCCGCTCAAGGGTCTTGTAAAGCTCCCGGAGCTTGCCCTCCCGGTTTACCAGCAGGATCTGGTGGGGATATTCCGCCTGAAAATCGGCGGCGATGGTTCGGTAGGCGGTGCCGTAGGGGTACTGGCGCACCGTGCCGTTGACGGTCACGTTTATCATCTTCGCAGTTTCCATAAGGGGCCTCCTTCTATCATCTGATCTGGACCGGTCCGCAGAGCGGCGGTCGGTTTCTTAACAGTTTATAAATATTATAATGGCTGGCGGCAGGGGATTCAATGGGCAAACAGGCAGGATCTGCCCTCATCGGAACAGTTTTCACTTTGTTCATGTTTTGCGTGCGATCCTGCCCGTACAGCGCGGCGCAAAAAAGCAGTTCCCGGAAGCGATGCTTCCGGGAACTGAACAGAGGTTTGTTATTTGACGATCAGGGTCTGGCCGTCCATCTCCTCCGGCACAGCAAGACCCATGACATCCAGAATCGTCGGCGCAATGTCTGCCAGACGGCCTTTCCGCAGCTCCGTTCCGGCGCCGCAGAGAATGAACGGCACCGGGTTGGTGGTGTGCGCCGTCATGGGGCTGCCGTCCGGCTGGGTCATGACCTCGGCGTTGCCGTGGTCGGCGGTAATCATGGCGATGCCGCCCATCTTCATGGTGGCGTCCACCACCCGGCCCACGCAGGTATCCACGGTTTCCACAGCCCGCACCGCCGCGTCGAACACGCCGGTATGGCCTACCATGTCGCAGTTGGCGAAGTTCAGGATGATCACGTCATACGCGCCGGACTCGATCCGCTCCACGCATTTGTCCGCCACCTCGTCGGCGCTCATCTCCGGCTGAAGATCGTAGGTCGCCACCTTGGGGGAGGGAACCAGCACCCGATCCTCGCCGGGGAACTGAGTCTCCACGCCGCCGTTGAAGAAGAAGGTCACATGGGCATACTTCTCCGTCTCCGCAATCCGCAGCTGGGTCAGCCCCATGGAGCTGAGATACTCGCCCAGACCGTTCCGCACGGAAAGCCGGGGATAGGCCACCTCCACGTTGGGCATGGTGGCGTCGTACTCCGTGGTGCATACAAAAGTGACGGGGAAATACTGCCGGGTAAACCCGTTGAAATCAGGGTCCACAAAAGCGCGGGTGATCTCCCGTGCGCGGTCAGGGCGGAAGTTGAAGAAGATCACGCTGTCATGGTCGGAGATGGTGCCGTCCGGGTCGCAGATCACCGGCTCCACAAATTCGTCGGTAACACCGTTGGCGTAAGCATTCTTCACAGCGGCCACCGGAACAGGGTTGATCGCAGCACCTTCGCCGTAAACCATGGCGTCATAGGCGGCCTCCACCCGGTCCCAGCGTTTGTCCCGGTCCATGGCGTAAAACCGTCCCATCACGGTGGCGATTTTGCCCACGCCCAGTTCCCGGCACTTTTCCACTGTCCGGGCCACAAAGTCCGCGCCGGAGGTGGGAGACACATCCCGCCCATCCAGAAATGCGTGGATGTAAACCTTTTCCAGTCCCCGGTCTCTGGCCATCTTCATCAGGGCAAACAGATGCTCCAGGTGGGAGTGAACGCCGCCGTCGCTGAGCAGGCCCATGAGATGCAGGGAGGAATCGTGTTCCCGGCAGGCGTCCATGGCGCGGACATAGGCCGGATTTTCAAAAAAGCTCCCATCGTCAATGGCTTTGCTGATGCGGGGCAGATCCTGAAACACCACCCGGCCTGCGCCGATATTGGTATGGCCCACCTCGCTGTTGCCCATCTGTCCGGCAGGCAGACCCACATCCAGCCCGGATGCGGACAGCTCCGTGTGGGCGAACTCCTGAAAGAACTGCTCCAGACGCGGTGTGGCGGCGGCAGCAACGGCGTTGCCCTCCGTCTCATGCCGCAGGCCGAAGCCGTCCATGATGATAAGCGTGGTCGGAGTTTTATTCATAGAAACCTCATTTCGCATAACCCTTTATAAAGATCCGGCCCGCCCTTGGCGGAACCATGCCCGTCGAAGGCGCACCGGCGCGTCTCCGACGCAGCGGAATGAACCATCGTTCTCCGCTTCACAGGCCGGCAAGAGGGAAGCCGAGGGGGAGTCTGCTCCCCCTCGAAGAATTATTCCTGATTGGCCGCGTTGACGATCTCCACGAACTGTTCGGGCTTCAGGGAAGCGCCGCCGATGAGACCGCCGTCGATGTCGGGCTGAGCCAGCAGCTCCGCCGCATTCTTGGGATTCATGCTGCCGCCGTACTGAATGGTGACGCTGCGGGCCACACGGGCGCCGTACAGGCCGCGGATCACGGTACGGATGTTGGAGCAGACCTCGCCGGCCTGCTCGGCCGTGGCGGTCTTGCCGGTGCCGATGGCCCAGATAGGCTCATAGGCGATGATGCAGCGGCGCAGCTTCTCAGCGGGGACGCCGCTGAGCGCACTCTTGACCTGTAGTGCGATCCATTCGTTGGTAATGCCGGTTTCCCGCTGCTCCAGGCTCTCGCCCACGCAGATGATGGGGTTCATACCGGCGTTCAGCACGGCGTGAACCTTCTTGTTGACAGTCTGATCCGTCTCGCAGAAATACTGGCGGCGCTCACTGTGGCCCACAATGACGTACTTCACGCCCAGATCCTTCAGCATATCGGCAGAAACCTCGCCGGTGTAAGCGCCTTTTTCCTCAAAGTAGACATTCTCAGCGCCCACGGAGATCCGCAGATCCTTGAACGCCTTCATGGCAATGGAAATATTGCAGGCAGGAACGCAGATCAGCGTGTCACACCACTTGGCGCGGGGCATGATCTTCTTCAGCTCCTCAGCAAATTTCTTGGTCTCGGTGGCGGTCATGTTCATTTTCCAGTTGCCGGCGATCACGGTCTTACGGTATCTGCGATTCATAATCGTTACTCCTCTTCTACTTTCTGTAATTAAATCATTCGTATCATGAACCCAAAACGGGCGGAAAAGCCCTTTTGGGAGACGAGTGCTGCAAAAACCTATTATTTTATAGCGAAAGCGGCTGGTTTTGTCAAGCATTTTTCAAAAAACGCGCCGTTTTTTGAGAAAATCGCGTACCGTGCGTTACCGCAGTCAGTTAAGCCGCAATCCCGCAGCAGCGATCAGACGCCGTTTATCGATCCAGCAGGCAGGCCACGCCGGGCAGTTCCTTGCCCTCCATGAATTCCAGAGACGCGCCGCCGCCGGTGGAGATATGGGTCATCTTGTCGGCATAGCCCAGCTGTTCCACAGCTGCGGCGCTGTCGCCGCCGCCGATGATGGTGATAGCGGAAGTTTTGCTGAGGGCCTCGGCCACTGCCTTGGTGCCGGCGGTAAAAGCCGGGAACTCAAAGACGCCCATGGGGCCGTTCCAGATCACGGTCCCCGCGTCCGCCACGGCGTCGCAGTACAGCTTCACGGTCTCAGGGCCGATGTCCAGCCCCTGCCACCCGGCGGGGATCTCGCCGGACATGACCACCCGGCTGTTGGCGTCGGGGGCAAAGGCGTCGGCAATCACGGTATCCACCGGCAGCAGCAGCTTCACGCCCTTGGCCCTGGCTTTTTCCACCATTTCCAGCGCGTAGGACTCCCAGTCGGCTTCCAGCAGGCTGTCGCCCACCTGACCGCCCTGCGCGGCGGAGAAGGTGTAGGCCATGCCGCCGCCGATGATCACGGTATCGGCAATTTCCAGCAGATTGTTGATCACGCCGATCTTGGAGGAGACCTTACTGCCGCCCAGAATCGCCACCAGGGGCCGCTTGGGATTGGCCAGCGCACCGCCGATGACCTCCAGCTCCTTTTCAATCAGGAAGCCGGAGACGGCGGGGAGATAAGCGGCTACGCCGGCAGTGGAGGCGTGAGCGCGGTGAACAGCGCCGAAAGCGTCGGACACATAAACGTCAGCCAGGGAGGCAAGCTTCTTGGCAAATGCCGGGTCATTTTTCGTTTCGCCCTTTTCAAAGCGGGTGTTTTCCAGCAGCAGAACCTGACCGGGCTGCAAAGCGGCGGCCTTTTCCTGCGCGTCCTTGCCAACTACATCGTGAGCAAACAGGACTTCCTGCCCCAGAAGCTCCGCCAGCCGCGCCGCCACAGGGGCCAGCGTCAGCTTTTTCAGGGACTTCTCCCATGCTTCTTCGGTCAGCTCGGCAGGGGCTTTGCCCTTTTCCGTCTGTTTCTTCACCCACTTGTCATAGTCCGGCTCCGGCTTGCCCAGATGGGAGCAGGCGATCACGGCCGCCCCCTGCTCCAGCAGATATCGAATGGTGGGCAGCGCCGCCACGATCCGCTTGTCGCTGGTGATCTCGCCGGTCTTTTTGTCCTGCGGCACGTTGAAATCGCAGCGCAGCAGAACCTTTTTGCCTTTTACGTCAATGTCGCGGACAGTTTTCTTCTGATAATTCATAAGCAGACTCCTATTCAGTTATCGTTTCGGCTTCTTCGGTTTTTCGCAGTTCTGATGCATGACGTCCTCCACGGGGCATGAACCGCAGGCGGACGGCTTCCGGCTGTGTTTACGCTTCGGCCATTTCCCCCACGCCCAGCAGGCCGGGGAATTGATTCTGACGCAGCGCTTCGTATACGCACACCGCCACGGTGTTGCTGAGATTCAGGCTCCGGGCCTCGTCGATCATGGGCAGACGGATACAGCGTTCCCGGAATCGCTCCCGGAAATCCATGGGCAGCCCCGCCGTCTCCTTGCCGAAAAAGATCCAGCAGTCGGGAGAAAACCGGGCTTCCTGATAGGAACGGGGTGCTTTCGTGGTGGTGAGCCAGCAGTCCCCGGCCGCTTCCGGATGCTTTGCAAAGAAGTCGTCCAGATTTTCGTAGTCAAAGACCTCCACCAGATGCCAGTAGTCCAATCCGGCCCGCTTAACCGCCCGGTCGGAAATGTCGAATCCCAGTGGCCGAATCAGATGCAGGCGGCTGCCGGTGGCAGCACAGGTGCGGGCGATATTGCCGCAGTTCTGGGGGATCTCAGGCTCCACCAGTACAATATTCAGCACAGATACGTCCCCCTTTTTGTTTGAATGGCTTTCATTGTAATCCTTTACTGCCGGAAATTCAACTATTTTATGTGGAAATCCCCATTTCTTTTCGCTGTGCGCCGGGGAATTTTCAACAAAAGGCGGAAATTGCCCATCCCTGCGGAAAGCCCCGCCGGGGCTGCCGGTTTTCTGGTGGCTTTGATAAAAACAATAAGAATTTCCAGAAAGATTTGGGGAATTTACCGTGATATTTTTTTTTGAAACGCTGGATTTCCCGCAAAAGTTTGGTATAATGACACTGTACGTGTCTTAACACATGGCCGTGTAAGCGTTCATCACGGTTCATGAGCAAACATGACTGACAGGAGGGAAGCCGTTCCATGGATCTGTGCCGCGCCGTATTTCTGATGGAGGAGGATGCCTCCATACCCGTTGACGGGAAGCCGCTGATGCTGGAAGCCATACTGGGCCGTCCTATTCTGGAACGGGCCGCAAAACAGTGCATGGCAGATGGTGTTCAGCGGTTTTTTGTTGTCTGCCCGCCCCGTTTTGTCAAGGAGGCAGCCGCCTGCTTCCCGGAGGGGACAGACGTTACGTTCTCCGAGCAGCACGCGCAGCTGCTGAACTTTCTGGATAACGACGAAAACACGCTGGTCCTCTGCCGCGCCGCTCTGCCCTTCGCGCAGGCAGGGCCGGGATTTGCCTATGCCGCCCCCGGCCATGAGCTGCGGAGCGTATGGCAGGAAAAGATGACCAACTCCATTTCCGGCGCATCACTGGTCTCCGGCTGGCTGCCGATCTTCGGGCCGGAAACCATCGCCGAGCTGGAGCCGGTACTGGCGGAGCTGGAAAAGCAGCAGTAATTTCTATTTGAACTTCTAACAATTTATATAAGAAAAGCGAGGGAGTTTCCTATGATTTCTCACGGGAAGGATATCAAAATCTTCTGCGGCAACGCAAACCAGCCTCTGGCAGAGGAAATCTGCCGCATGATGGGTACCAAGCTGGGCGAGGCGGAGGTCAAGAGCTTCGCCGACGGCGAGGTTTCCGTTTCTCTGTATGAGACTGTCCGCGGCAGCGACGTGTTCGTGGTTCAGTCCACCTGCAAACCCGTCAACGACAACCTGATGGAGCTGCTGGTGATGATCGACGCCCTGCGCCGCGCATCCGCCGGCCGGATCACCGCCGTGATCCCCTATTTCGGTTACGCCCGTCAGGATCGTAAGGCCAAGGCCCGCGATCCCATCTCCGCCAAGCTGGTGGCAAACATGATCACCGCCGCCGGCGCTGACCGCGTGCTGACCATGGACCTCCACGCCTCCCAGATCCAGGGCTTCTTCGACATTCCTGTGGACAATCTGCTGGGCAATCCCATCTTCGTGGATTACTATGCCAAGAAGTTCGGCAACAAGTGCGAGGACATGATCGTGGTCTCTCCCGACGTGGGTTCCGTTGCCCGCGCCCGCGCTTTTGCCCAGAAGCTGCATATGCAGATGGCCATCGTGGACAAGCGCCGTCAGAAGGCCAACCAGTGCGAGGTCATGAACGTCATCGGCGACGTGAAGGGCAAGGACTGCATCCTCTTTGACGACATGGTGGATACCGCCGGTTCCCTGTGCAACGCCGCCAAGGCCATCGTGGAAGTGGGCGGCGCCAACAAGGTCTATGCCTGCGCCAGCCACGGCGTTCTCTCCGGCCCCGCTATTGACCGTCTGGAAGCCAGCAACATTGAGGAGCTGGCTCTGCTGGACACCATCCCGGCCCATCCTGAGGCAGTCCGCGCCCGGATCAAGTATCTGAGCGTTGCCGCCATGTTCTCCGAGGCCATTGAGCGCACCTATCAGGAGGTTTCCATCTCCAAGCTGTTCCGCTGAGTGCCGGCCCTCAATTACACATCGTATCCAAAAGGCGGGGAAGCAGACTTGCTTCCCCGCTTCCTTTGGTATATGATACAAGCAAACAAGGAGGATTTTCCATGATTTTTGAACGATCCGGCGGGGCTGTGGACTGGCTCATCGTGGGGCTGGGCAATCCCGGCCAGAAGTATGAGCATACTCGCCACAACATGGGCTTTCTCACGGTGGATCTGCTGGCGGAGCAGCTGAACGTGAAGCTCAACAAGGTGAAATTCAAGTCCGCCTACAACATTGTCCGCTTTGCGGGGCAGAAGTGCCTTGTGATGAAGCCTCAGACCTATATGAACCTCTCCGGCGAGGCGGTGCATGAGGCGGTGCAGTTCTATAAAATTCCCGCAGACCACGTGCTGGTGATCTATGACGACGTGTCCCTGCCTGTGGGCAAGCTGCGGGTGCGGCCCACCGGCTCTGCCGGCGGACACAACGGCATTAAGAACATCATCGCCCATCTGGGAACGCAGGAGTTCCCCCGCATCAAGATCGGCACCGGCGCACCGGCCGGCGGCGGGGCGGAGATGATCGACTGGGTGATCGGCGTTCCCTCTCAGGCAGAGCGGAAAATTCTGGTTGACAGCTTTGAGCGGGCTGTCAAAGCGGCGGCTGACATCCTTGAAAACGGCTGTCAGAAAGCCATGAACGATTATAACTGAGGTTCCCGCATAAACTGAAAACGGAAGGCACACTGTCCCGCCAAGGGGGCAGTGCGCCTGTTTGCGCGTGCCATGGATTTTTGTCAGGAGGTGTCGGATGGACGCATTTTTGAAAACCTTACAGACTCTGCCGGAGGTCGCCGAGCTGGTCAGCCGGGTGGAAAACGGCGGCTGTCCCGCCGTCCTCACCGGCACCCAGCCGGTGCAGCGGGCCTGCATCGGCGCGGCGGTAGCGGACGGGGCAAAGCGCCCTATGGTATTTCTCTGCGCTGATGAGCGGGAGGCCCAGCAGCTGGCAGGTGACCTGAAAAGTCTGACCGGCACGGAGTCTGTGACCTTTTTAGCCAGAGAATGGCAGTTCCGGCCCAACGCCGTCTCCTCCCGTGAATGGGAGCGGAGCCGTCTGGCGGCGCTGCACCGAATGGCGCAGGGCGCTGCGCCGGTGGTGGTTGCCACAGTGGACGCCCTTCTGGCCCGGACCATGCCGCCCCATCGGCTGGCGGAGCTGTCCATGACGCTGGAGGTGGGTGGCCGGGCAGATCTGAAGGAGTTGACGGACCGCCTGTTACAGGCGGGCTACACCCGCTGCGATCAGGTGGAGGGCGTGGGACAGTTTGCCCTCCGGGGCGGGATTCTGGACGTATTCTCCCCCCTGATGGAGCAGCCGGTGCGCTGCGAGTTTTTCGACGATGAGATCGACTCCATCGGCGCTTTCGATCCCGGCACCCAGCGGCGGACGGAAAACGTGTCCTCCGCCCTGCTGCTGCCGGCGGCGGAGATCCTGCCGGAGCTGACCCCCGGCGGACCGGCGCATCTGGCGGAGGAGCTGGAAAAGCTGGCCGCCAAGTACGTTAAGAAAGAAAACGGAGAGAAAATTGCCCAGGCCCTCCGGGCCGACGCCGAGCGTTTCCGGAACGGCGCGGAGGTCAATGGTCTGGACCGCTACCTGAACCTGATCTACCCGGACGCCGACAGCGGCGCGGACTATCTGCCGGAGGATGCGGTGGTCTTTCTCTGTGAAGGCGGCCGTATCGAGCAGCGGGTCAAAAACCTGCTGCTCCAGCTCCGGCAGGATACGGAGACCCTGATGGGAGCCGGATTGATGGTGGGAGACGCGGCGGAGGTCTGCCTGTCCGGCGAGGCGCTCTTCGCCCGGCTGGCGGATTTCCCGGTGGTCATGCTGGACGCCCTGCCCACCTCGCGCCATCCCCTGAAGCCCAGAGGACTGCTGACCGTCAACGCCCGCCAGCTCAGCTCCTACGGCGGCAGCCTGGAAACCGCCGTCACAGATCTGGAGCACTATCGGAACACTGGCAGCGCCGTACTGGTACTCTGCGGCGGGGAAGTGCGGGCCAACAACCTGCTGCGGCTGCTGGAAGGCCGGAATATCCCCGCCGTGCTGGATCTGAAAGGGGCCGCCATGCCCGGACCCGGCGAACTACGGATCACCGTCGGCGCTCTGTCCGCCGGATGCGAATGGCCGTCTCTGAAGCTGGCCGTTCTGACGGAAGGGCAGCTGACTGCTGTCGCCCAGAAAAAGCGGAAGCTGAAAAAGGACTCCAACCGGCAGAAGCTGCAATCCTTCACCGACCTTTCCCCCGGCGATCTGGTGGTGCATGAGCATCACGGCATCGGCCGGTTCGTTGGCATCCAGCGGATGCCGGTGGACGGCGTGGAAAAGGACTATATCAAGATCGACTATGCCGGGGGCGACTGTCTGTACGTTCCCGTGACCCAGCTGGATCTGGTGAGCAAGTACATCGGCGGCGGGGAGGAGCAGGAGCGCACCCGGCTGAACAAGCTGGGCGGCACGGAGTGGGCCAAGCAGAAAACGAAGGCCCGGAAGGCCGCCAAGGATCTTGCGGCGGGCCTGACCAAGCTGTACGCCGAGCGGCAGCGCCGCCCCGGCTTTGCCTTTTCACCGGATTCCCCGTGGCAGACGGAGTTTGAGGAGGCATTTCCCTATGCCGAGACCGGCGACCAGCTGCAGGCCATTGCCGACATCAAAAAGGACATGGAGCAGCCCCGGCCCATGGATCGCCTCCTCTGCGGCGACGTGGGCTACGGCAAGACGGAGGTGGCGCTCCGGGCGGTGATGAAGTGTATTCTGGACGGCAAACAGGCCGCCATTCTGGTACCCACCACCGTTCTGGCTCAGCAGCACTATGCCACAGCCTGCGGCCGGTTCAAGGATTTCCCGGTGAAAATCGAGGTACTCTCCCGCTTCACCACCGCCAAAGAGCAGAAGCGGATCCTGGAAGCGGCCCGTACCGGCAATCTGGATCTCCTGATCGGCACCCACAAGCTGCTGCAAAAAAACATGGAATTCAAGGATCTGGGGCTGCTGGTCATCGACGAGGAGCAGCGCTTCGGCGTGACCCACAAGGAGCGGCTCAAGGAGATGAGCCGTCAGGTGGACGTGCTGACCCTCTCCGCCACGCCCATTCCCCGGACGCTGAACATGGCCCTCTCCGGCCTGCGGGATATGTCTACCATCGAGGAGCCGCCTGCTGACCGCCAGCCGGTGCAGACCTATGTGCTGGAGCACGACTGGGCGATTCTGGAGGACGCCATGCGGAAGGAGCTGGCCCGCGGCGGCCAGATCTACTACCTTCACAACCGGGTGGAGACCATCGACCTGACAGCCTCCCGCATCCAGAAGATGCTGGGGCCGGAGGTGCGGGTAGTGGTGGGCCACGGCAAGATGAGTGAGCAGGAGCTGTCCGCCGTCATGCAGGCCATGGTGGACGGGGAGGCGGATATTCTGGTCTGCACCACCATCATTGAAACCGGCATCGACATTCCCAACGTCAACACCCTCATCATGGAAGATGCCGACCGGCTGGGACTTGCCCAGCTGCACCAGATCCGTGGACGGATCGGCCGCAGCACCCGCCGGGCTTACGCCTATCTCACTTATCGGAAAGGAAAGATCCTGCAGGAGAACGCCGCCAAGCGGCTGGCGGCCATCCGGGAATATGTGGAGTTCGGCTCCGGCTTCAAGATCGCCATGCGGGATCTGGAAATCCGGGGCGCCGGCAACCTGCTGGGGCCGGAACAGTCCGGCTACCTTATGAGCGTAGGCTACGACCTGTATCTGAAGCTGCTGGAGGAGGCCGTTCTGGAGGAACGGGGCGAGGAGAAGAAGATCGAAACGGAGTGTTCCGCCGATCTGACCCTGAACGCCAACATCCCGGAGCGGTATATCGCCTCCCCGGAGCAGCGGATGGATCTCTACCGGCGCATCGCCGCCATCCGCACCAACGACGATGCTTCCGACCTGATGGACGAGATGATCGACCGGTATGGCGAGCCGCCCAAGCCGGTGCTGGCTCTGCTGGACGTGGCGCTGCTGCGCTCTGCCGCCGCCAAAGCAGGGGTCTCCGACATCACCCAGAAGCAGGATACGCTACGCTTCACGCTGGCTGTGTTCCGGCCGGAGGCGCTGGTGCAGGTGTGCGGGCTGGCCAAGTACAAATTCCGCCTGACGCTTGCCGCCGGAGAGATTCCCATGCTGAAACTGAAGCTGAAACCCGGCGCGGATGTGCTGGAAACGGCGCTGGAGCTGGTGGAGGATCTGAAGCTGGCCGGGCAGCCGGTAAAATAACGAATAGACGTCCTCCTGCTCTTGTGAAAGCGGGAGGACATCCTGCCGGGCGGTTTCGCCGCCGGAAAGCGCAGGCAGCCTTTGGCCGGTTTTGGGCCTCATGACAAAAAAGCGTGGAAAATTCTCAAAAAAGCCGTAGGGTTTACCCGATTGCAATTTTCAGCGCATTTTCTTATAATAGCTATTACAGCAATAAGAACTACTGATTGCGGAGGAAATACATATGGCAGTCAAACTGGAATTGTACCGCGTTTTTAAAGAGGTGGCGGAAACCGGGAATATCTCGGCGGCAGCAAAAAACCTGTATATCTCCCAGTCGGCTGTGAGCCAGTCTGTCAAGCAGCTGGAAACGGCTTTGCAGGCTCGTCTGTTTGCCCGCTCCCCCCGCGGCGTGACCCTGACGGGAGAGGGACAGATGCTCTATCAGTACGTCCGCAACGCGCTGGGGCTGCTGGCTACCGGCGAGGACAAGCTCTCCCAGGCGCAGCAGCTGCTGCTGGGAACCCTGACCATCGGTGCCAGCGACACCGTGACCGGGCAGTTCCTGACGCCTTATCTGGACGCCTTCCACCACCAGCACCCCGGCATCCGGCTGAAGATCGTCTCCGGCCGCAGCGCCAAGGTGCTGAGTATGTTGCGCTCCGGCGCGGTGGACATCGCCTTCGCCTCCTCGCCCAAGGACAGCGCACTGGACGCGTGGCCCTGCTTTGCAACCCACTCCGTCTTTGTGGCGGGAAAGAACTACGACTGCAACTTCGACAAGATTTATACCCGACAGGAGATCGCGGAATTCCCCCTGATTCTGCTGGAACGCAAGGCCAGTTCCCGCGTCTTTCTGGAGCATGAATTTTTGAAGGCCGGCGTGACCCTGACGCCGGAGATCGAGCTTTCCTCCCGGCAGCTGCTGGTGACCCTTGCGGGCATCGGTCTGGGCGTAGCGGGCGTCACACTGGAATTTGTCCGAAAGGATCTGGAAAGCGGCGATATCCGTCTGCTGAAAACGGATTTCACCATCCCGGAACGCAGCGTGGATATGTGTACACTGAAAGAAGTCCCGCCTACGGCGGCGGCCTCTGCCTTCATGGAAATGGTTCAGAAAGACGGATAAGCGGCTTGGAACAGTTTCTCCTGATTTTTGAATTGATCGGAACCGTGGCCTTTGCCGCTTCCGGCGCTCTTGTGGGGATCCACAAGGATATGGACGTTTTCGGCGTATGTATCCTGGGGCTGACCACAGCCTGCGGCGGCGGTATGGTGCGGGACGTGCTGCTGGGCAATACACCCCCTGCGGCTTTCCAGAACCCCACCGATTCCGCTGTAGCGGTAGTCACCGCCCTGATCCTGTTTCTCTCCGGCGTGCGGCATCTGCTGATGGGCAACCAGCAGCGCTACGACCTGCTCATGCTGCTGATGGACAGCGCGGGGCTTGGGATCTTCACCGTGATGGGCGTCCGGGTGGCGTGGCACTGTGCGGAAAACCCGTCCCTGTATCTTCTGGTATTTGTAGGCGCCGTTACCGGCGTCGGCGGCGGCTTGATGCGAGACATCATGGCCGGGGACACCCCCTATATCTTTGTCAAGCACATCTATGCCTGTGCGTCTCTGGCCGGTGCGCTGCTGTGCGGGCTGCTGTGGCAGACCGCCGGGGAAATGACTTCCATGCTGGCCGGAGCAGGTCTGGTATTCGCCATTCGATGCCTTTCCGCGCATTACCGCTGGAATCTGCCCAAGACGCACGACTGAGCGCAGTGAAAAATTCCGGGGCTTGTCCGCCGGTTTGCCGGGTTCCCGGTGAGAAAGGACCTGCGCGAAAGCTGCAAGTCCGCTATAATTCAGAGCTGTTTTTCGGACAAAGGAGGTTTTCGCGTGTCTGCGTGTCCGCATACGGAACAATTTCTGCTGGAACAGCTGAGCCGCCATCCGGCGTCCCAGCTTCAGGATCTGCGAAAAGCTCTGTATCAGAGCGCCTTTGGCTGCGGCCATCTGATGGAGGATCCCTCGGCAGCAGCAGACTGGATTCGCCGGGAAGCGGCGGAGTCCGCGTCTGCCGATCAGGAGGTTGAACGTCTGGACGGCCCATGGAGCCGGGTGCCGCTGGGGATGCTGGCGGACGGCCTGACGCCGGAAACGCTGGCGGCTGCCTTTGCCGCATCCGCCGCCATTCCGGGGGAGGATACCCACGGACTGGAACAGCGGCTGGAAACCCTGCTGGCACTGATCCGGGACAGAAAGCTGCCTTTCTCTCTTTCCGATGCGGAAGCCGAAATCAACGCATGGATGGCGGCGGGTTATCCGGCCTGCCACCACTCCGATGCCTATCGCACCGCCTATCGTCCGGCTTACCGGGTATTGCATAAGCGCTATGTCCGATTGCTGCCGCTGCTGGCGGCCATCGACCATGCGCTGGCATCAAAGCCTCGTGTGCTGCTGGCTGTTGAGGGCGGCTCCGCCAGCGGTAAAAGCACGCTGGCAGACCTGCTGGCCGGGCTTTACCCGGACAGTGCGGTATTCCACGCCGACGATTTCTTTCTCCGGCCGGAGCAGCGGACGGAGGCGCGCTACGCCCAGCCCGGCGGCAATCTGGACCGGGAGCGGCTGGAAACTGAGATTTTGATTCCCCTCAGCCGCGGTGAAAACCCGGAATACCGCCCCTTTGACTGCCGCGCCATGTCGCTGGCAGCGCCCCAACACGGCCAGGTCGCCCGGCTGAACATTGTGGAAGGCTCCTACAGCCTGCACCCGGAGCTGGAGCGCCGCTATGATCTGTCGGTATTCCTTGAGATCTCGCCGGAGACGCAACGCCGCCGCGTTCTGGAGCGAAACGGCCCGGAGTGGGGCCAGCGCTTCTTTGAGCGGTGGATTCCGCTGGAAAATACCTATCATGAAGCAACCCGGACGGCGGAACGCTGCACCCTGCGTCTGGAGGAGGAACCATGAAGCTTGTCATTATCGACGGACAGAGCGGCCGCATGGGCGCTTTGCTGGCGGAGCGGATCAAGGCGGCCAAGCTGCCCTGCGAAGTACTGGCGGTGGGTACCAACGCCATCGCCACAGCGGCCATGATGAAGGCCGGCGCCGATCAGGGAGCCACCGGGGAAAACCCGGTGCTGGTGGCCTGCCGCACGGCAGACGTCATTGCCGGCCCCATCGGTATCCTCTCAGCGGACGCCCTGTTGGGGGAGATCACCCCCGCCATGGCAGTCGCCGTGGGGCAAAGCCCCGCAAAAAAGCTGCTGCTGCCGGTAAACCGTAACTGCGGCCACACCGTAGTCGGCGTCCGGGATCTGACCCTTTCCCAACTGGCGGACGAGCTGGTAGAGCAGCTCCGTCCCCTGTGCCAAGAAGCACCCGTAACCCTGTAATCCACCGGCCAAGCCGGTATTTATAAAGTCCCCGCATCTCTCAACTGTGCCAGAAGGCACATCTCCCGTTCAAGACGGCAAATTTCTATTTGAAAGGGAGAATTTCCAATGAATCAAACCAACTTCAAGTCCCTGCTGCGGCATATGGTCTATGCCGCCGTCTGTCTGGCGCTGTGCATGGTGCTGCCCTTCCTGACCGGGCAGATCCCCCAGATCGGCAGTGTGCTCAGCCCCATGCACATTCCCGTGCTGCTGGCCGGCTTCCTCTGCGGCCCCTGGTGGGCCATGGCGGTAGGCTTTGCCGCGCCGATGCTGCGCCACGTCTGGATGGGGATGCCCCCGCTGATCACCGCCATTGCCATGAGCTTTGAGCTGGCGGGCTACGGTCTGTTTTCCGGCCTGCTGTACCGGTTGCTGCCGAAGAAGACCGTCAATATCTATGTGTCCCTCATCGGTGCCATGATTCTGGGCCGGATCATCTGGGGCATTGCCATGGTGGTCATCTCCGGTGTCACTGGCTCCGCCTTCACATGGAGCGCATTCATGGCCGGCGCGCTGCTGAATGCCATTCCCGGCATCATCCTCCACATCGTGCTGATCCCCATTCTGGTGATGGCCCTGAAGCGGGCCAAAGTGCTGGACGCCTGATTTGGCAGATCCGTGAACCGTCCCGGATGGGACGGCTGGTAAAAAAATCCCATATTGCGATTTTTGTTGGAGTGACGCCGCATCAGCGGCGTCACTCCCGTCTTTCCCGAATGTGTCGGCAGCCGCAGAAACAGCTGCGTCTGTCGGTCAGATCGCCGGTATTTCTGCGTACTCCCGGCTTGCGCCGCAGGTACGCTTCTCGGTATTCATTTCGCATGAAAGCCCCCACGGAGCAGGATCCTGCCTGCTTCATGGGGGCTTTTTAATCATATCGGTTTGATTTGCAGCCGGGAAACCGTTCAGGGCATCCCTTCGCCGCCGGAGAATCCCGAATTACATTCCCTCGGAAGAACCGTTAGGCTCCAGCACGATCTTGACGGTCTCAGGGTCATAGAGAACCTTGTCCATGCCCTCGAAGAAATCATCCAGAGGACGAATCTCGGAAATGGCCAGTTCCGGATCCACCCGCTTCTCCTCCATGGCTTTCAGAGTCTGGGGGAACTTGAAGTGCTGGAATGTGGTTCCCAGATAGCTGAGCTGGCGGGTCACAAACAGCTTCATATCGATCTGCACCTGCTCGGCCACCTTCACGTTGTTCTGGAAGCCGTAGTTCACAAAGGTACCGCCCCGCTTGAGCAGATACAGGCTCCGGGAGATCAGCTTGGGATTGGCCGTGGTGTCAATGATGTAATCAAAGCCGTGGGGATACTGCTCCTTCAGCACCGCCTCATGAACCTCAGGGTCGTCCTTATCTGCCAGAATGGTCTTGACGCCGACGGGCTTCAGGCGTTCCAGCTTGCTGGCCACGCAGTCCACCACCACCACGGTGGCGGCGTTGGAGCTTTTTACCATCTGGGCAATCAGGTTGCCGCTGGCGCCGCCGCCGAGGATCAGCACCTCGGAGCCGTACTTGAAGTTGCAGCGCTCCATGCAGTTATACACGCAGCCCACAAGCTCCGTCATGGACGCCGCCCGGAGGGACACGCTATCCGGCACCTTGTACACAAGGCTTTCATCCACAGCTACCAGCTGGGCAAAGCCGCCGTTGAGGCTCTGGCCATAGGCGCGGTTATTCTCACAGAACTGCACCTCGCCGCGAATACAGTAGTAGCAGGTGCCGCAGGGCAGATTGGCGTCGGCAGTAACGCGGTCGCCTACCTGAAAACGCACCACATCCTTGCCCACCTTCTCCACGATACCGGCATACTCATGGCCGGGAACCAGCGGATACTTGCCAAAGGCCGAATAGCCGCCGTCGTGGGCGGCATCCGCAGGCCGGCAGATATCCGACGCATACACGCGAATCAGTACGTCCTTTTCGCCTACGGTCGGATCCGGAACCTCTGTCACGCAGGCATTGGCACGGCCGCCTTTGTTATAAAGAATTGCTTTCATATCGTTACCTCCCGTTTATCTGCCCCGCTGCGGCAAATGCACCGGGTCATTTCCTGTCAAATGTTTTACAGGGTCTTTCCTGCCGCATTCCGGGGGCCGCAGGGACCGGTCATCTCCATCCGGGGCATCACGGCCATTCCCGTCTGCGCGGTAAAGTCATAGAGCAGATACCGCTCCTGCCCCACCGTTTCTTCATAAATCGGATGCAGCCCAAGGGCTTCATACTGCTCCAGCAGGGCGTCGTATGCCTTTGTATATACCCCCAGATGATGGAATCCCTGCCCTTTCTCCCGCAGGCAGTCTGAATAGGGATCGCCTCCGCTCTTATTCAACGGCTCCACCAGCTTCAGATCCACACCGCCAAAATCAAAGCGCGCATAACGCAGCGGACAGGAAATCTCCTTGCCGTGGTAAATGCAGACAGCCCCCTCCGCCGTAGTACCCAGTTTCATGGAGGACTGGTCAAATTCCACCATCTCTTTCCAGTTGTGCAGGGTCTGATCCAGATCATGCACAACGCAGACTACCTGAAAGATCTGCTCGATCATGCCGCAGCGCCTCCTTTTCTGATTACAGAATAGCAAATCCACGAAAGTCATTCAATCTCCGGGCAGGAATGTTTCCGTATAACCAGCAGTTATACGTTCAGCTTTCGCTGCAAGAAACCACTCCTATCCGCGCAGCATTTTACGTAAACTATAACCGCCGTTTATGGGTTTGTCTTACAAACGGGTATTAGAATTTCTGGAATGTGGTGCTATACTAAGCTTGACAAACAATTTTGGCAAAGGAGAACGTTATGGAAAAGAATGTCATTGTCATCGGCGGCGGCCCCGGCGGATATGTAGCGGCCATCCGGGCGGCTCAGTTGGGTGCCAGCGTGACCGTTGTGGAAAAAAAGCATCTGGGCGGCACCTGCCTGAACGTAGGCTGCATCCCTACCAAGTGCCTGCTCCGCAGTGCCGAGCTGCTGGAGGATATGCGTACCCGCGGCGCTGAGCTGGGCGTGAAGGCAGACAATCTGACGGTGGATTTCCCGCAGGTCATCGCCCATAAGGCGCAGGTTTCCAAACAGCTGACCATGGGCATTGCCGGTCTGCTGAAGATGAACAAGATTGCCAAGGTGGACGGCGAGGCCGTTTTCACCGGTGAAAAGGCCATCCGCGTTAAAAAGGCGGACGGCACCGAGGAGGATATGGCGGCGGACGCCATCATTGTGGCCGCTGGCTCTGTCAATTCTCAGCCGCCCATTCCCGGCCTGAAGGAGAATCCCAACTGCATTGATTCCACCGGCGCACTGAGCCTTGAAACGCTGCCGGAGAGCATGGTGGTCATCGGCGGCGGCGTCATCGGTCTGGAGCTGGCCTGCGCCTATGCCGCTTTCGGTACCAAAGTCACGGTGGTGGAAGCCATGGATCATATGCTGCCCATGCTGGACGGCGACCTGACCAAAGTGGGCGTTAAGCACATGAAAAAGATGGGCATTGAATTCCATCTGGAATCCCCCGTGCAGGCTGTGGAAGAATCCCCTGTGGGCGCAAAAGTTGTCTGCAAGGACAAGACCGGCGAGACCGTCAGCTTCGAGGCCGAAAAGGTTCTGGTGGCCATTGGCCGGAAGGCCAACACCGCTTCCCTGAATCTGGAAGCAGGCAAGCTGGATAATGACCGCGGCCGAATCATCGTCAACGACAAGATGGAAACCAGCGTCCCCGGCGTGTATGCCATCGGCGACTGCGTGATGGGCTACGCCCAGCTGGCCCATACCGCCAGCGCTATGGGCGAAGTGGCTGCGGAGAACATCTGCGGTCTGGAAGCTCATTACGATGAAAAGACCAATCCCACCTGCGTCTATATGGAGCCGGAAGCCGCTTCCGTGGGTCTCACCGAGGAACAGGCCAAAGCGCAGGGCCTTGCATACAAGGTGGGCAAGTTCCCCCTGATGGCCAACGGTAAATCCCTGATCCTCAATGGCGGCGAAGGTCTGGTAAAGATCCTCTCCAGCGAGGGCGGCGCCGTTTTGGGTATGCACATCATCGGGCCGCGGGCCACCGATCTGATCTCCGAGGGCGCTCTTGCAATTCGCATGGGTGCATCCGTGGAGGATCTGATCTCCACCATCCATTCCCACCCCACCGTCTCCGAGGCCGTGCGGGAGGCCGCTCTCAACGTGGAAAAGCGGGCTATTCATACCCGCAACTGATGGTTCCCTCTCTTATCTCCTATTCTCTCTGATACCTCTCATTTTTCATTTCCTCATTCATGTATGCAGCCGTATGTCCTGAGGACATACGGCTGTATGCATTTCAGCGTTTGGGCAGTTTTCCTCTTGTTTTTACTGGCCGGGGCTGGTAAAATTACTGGATAGTAAACGTTGAAAAGCTGTGACATACAAAGGAGCGTGCGCTGTTGGATATCCGGGAGCTGAAATATTTCACACAGGTGGCCATTTCCGCAAACTACTCTGCCGCCGCCGAAAAACTCTATATCTCCCAGCCTGCTCTCAGCAAGGTCATCCAGAAGATGGAGCGTGAACTGGGAACCAAGCTCTTTTACACGGAGCATCGCCAGCAGTGCCTGACGCCAGAGGGACAGCAGCTTTATGAAAAGGCTTCCAAGGTCATCGCGGAGTACGACGAGATCAGCGAAGCCGTTCACACGGACAAGGGATTCTGCTCCGGGCACGTCCATATCGGCTTTCCCGATGTGGCCGGCACCTGTTTTTTCTGCGAACTGATCGCCAACTTTTCCCACCAGTATCCCAATATCAAGCTTCACATCCGGGAGGACGGCTCCCAGCGGATCCTTTCCGATGTGGAATCCGGCGCACTGGACGTAGGATGCGTGGTGCTGCCGGTGCCGGAGGATTCCTTTGACGCCTCCCTCTTTGTCCGGGACAGTTCCTGTCTGGTGGTCAGCAAAGGCCACCCGCTGGCCCGGCGGGACAGCGTTTCCCTGAAGGAGCTGCGGGACGAGTCCTTCATCCTGCTGGGGGCAGAATTTTCCACCCATTATGATATTAAAACCGCCTTACAGCAGGCGGGGTTTGAGCCAAACATCGTCATGCTGTCCTCCCAATGGGATTTCGTCATCCAGATGGTGCGGCTGAACTACGGCATAGCCTTCCTGCCCCGCTCTCTCTTCCAGCGCTTTTATTATCCTGATATCCACCTGCTGGAGATCGACGGCGGTTTTCAGGTTGAGGAGCTGGGACTGGTCACAAAGCACGGCCAGTATCTGCCCCGCAGCGTAAAATGCTTCATTGATTATGCCCTGACACACTTCACCACCTGCCGCGGTCTTTCCTCGCCGGAGGAGCTTGGCCCGGAGATATGACTTTGGAAAGGAGCCGCTTTTGGACATTCGAGAACTGAAATATTTTGCACAGATCGCCAAAGACGGCAGTTTTTCCACCGCCGCTGCCAAGCTGTCGATCTCCCAGCCCGCACTCAGCAAGGTCATTCAGAAAATGGAGGATCAGCTGGGCGTCAGCCTGTTCTATACGTTCCAGCGCCGCCAGAAGCTGACGGATGCCGGGGCTATCCTGCTGGAGCACGCGCTGCGGGTCATCAATGGCTATGACAGTATTGTGGAATCGACCCACCTGGATAAAACCTTCTATCAGGGGCAGGTCTGCGTGGGATTCCCGCCGATTGCGGGCATTTGCTATTTCAGTGAGTTTATCATCAGCTTCTCCAAGCTTTATCCCGGCATCAAGGTCTCCATTTTAGAGGCCGGCAGTCAGGACATTCTGGACGCCGTGGACAGCGGCGCTCTGGATTTGGGGTGCGTCAGCGCTCCGATTCCAGAGGACAAGTTCGACCATGCACGGTTTGTAAAGGACGATTTTCTGCTGGCTGTCAGCAGCCAGCACCCGCTGGCCTGCAAGGATCATGTCACCTTTGACGAGCTGAAAAACGAGAACTTTATTCTCAGCAGCAGCAGTTACCACTCGCACCAGATCGTGCGGTTCGCCTGCCGGGAGTCGGGCTTTGAACCGCAGGTATCCGTTGAATCCAACCGCTGGGACTTCACCGCGCAGATGGTGCGGCTGAACTACGGTATCTCTGTGCTGCCCTCTTCTATTTTCAAGCGGTTTTCTTTCCCGGATATTCATCTGCTTCAGATCGACCATCCGGCCATGCGCCATCAGCTGGAGCTGATCACCAAGAAGGACGGGTATGTTTCCTACGCGGTAAACTGCTTTATCAGCCATGTGATGCAGCGGATGGAGGCTGACCCGGACGCCTCCTCGCTGGTTTCGCCGGTAGCCCGCCGCATTGACTGACCCCCGCAGGCGGGTATACACAGCAAATCGAAAGTACACCAAAAAGAAATGCCACCCGTTAGGGTGGCATTTCTTTTTGGTGCCGGTGGTGGGACTCGAACCCACACGGTATCGCTACCAACGGATTTTGAGTCCGTCACGTCTACCAATTCCATCACACCGGCGTTAACTTTGCTTATTATATCGGATACAGGCTGAAAATTCAAGTATAATTTGCCCATTCTCTGCAAAAATGCTGCGGTTTTGCAGGAACAACGTCGGTTCCCTCTTGTAAAAGGCGGAAAAATGGAGTAAAATACACCATTATCGTACCGACAATGCAAAGGACGGATCGAATGATGAGTTATACAAAGATCGCAACCATTTTTGCCGACAGCGAGGCGCTGTCCGGGCAGACTGTCACGGTGGGCGGCTGGGTACGCACCATCCGCGACCTGAAGGGCTTTGGCTTCATCGAACTGAACGACGGTTCCTGCTTCCGGAACCTCCAGATCGTCATGGAAGCCGGGGCGCTGGATCATTACAAGGATATTGCCGCCCAGAATGTGGGCGCGGCTCTGATCGTCACCGGCGTGGTAGCTCTGACTCCCGACGCCAAGCAGCCTCTGGAGCTGAAAGCCACGGAGATTGCCGTGGAAGGCACTTCCTCCCCGGACTATCCCCTCCAGAAAAAGCGCCACAGCGTGGAGTTCCTGCGGACGATCCAGCATCTGCGTCCCCGGACGAACCTGTTCTCCGCCACTTTCCGGGTGCGGAGCGTGGCGGCCTACGCCATTCACAAGTTCTTTCAGGAGCGCGGCTTTGTCTACGCCCAGACGCCTATTATCACCGCCAGCGACTGCGAAGGCGCCGGCGAAATGTTCCAGGTGACGACTCTGGATCTCAACAACGTTCCCAAAACCGCAGACGGCCAGGTGGATTACAGTCAGGACTTCTTCGGCAAAAAGACCAGCCTGACGGTTTCCGGTCAGCTGAACGCCGAAAACTTCGCCATGGCCTTCGGCAACGTTTACACCTTCGGCCCCACCTTCCGGGCTGAAAACTCCAACACGCAGCGCCACGCCGCCGAGTTCTGGATGGTAGAGCCGGAAATGGCCTTTGCCGATCTGAACGGCTATATGGACACCGCTGAGGATATGATCAAGTATATCATCCGCTATGTCATGGAGCAGTGTCCTCAGGAGATGGACTTCTTCAACCAGTTTGTGGATAAGGGGCTGAAGGAGCGGCTGGAACATGTGGCCTCCTCCGACTTTGGCCGGGTCACTTACACGGAGGCCGTGGACCTGCTGCAAAAGAGCGGTCAGAAGTTCGACTACCCCGTGGAATGGGGCATTGATCTCCAGACCGAGCATGAGCGCTATCTCACGGAGCATATCTACAAGCGTCCCGTGTTCGTCACGGATTATCCCAAGGAGATCAAGGCCTTCTATATGCGGCTCAACGAGGACGGCAAAACCGTGGCCGCGGCGGACTGTCTGGTTCCCGGCATCGGCGAAATCATCGGCGGCAGCCAGCGTGAGGAGCGGCTGGACGTGCTGGAAGCCCGTATCAAGGAGCTGGGCATGAACCCCGACGACTACAAGTACTACTGCGACCTGCGGCGTTACGGCTCCTGCCGTCATGCAGGCTACGGGCTGGGCTTTGAGCGGATGGTGATGTACCTCACCGGCGTGAACAACATCCGCGACGTAGAGCTTCACCCCCGCACGGTGGGCAACGCAGATTTCTGATCATACCGCACTACAAACACAGGCAGTCCCGGCAATGGGACTGCCTGTGTTTTTCGGATAAGCAGAGAGAACCCCCGGCGGCTCGGATCAATAGCCGCCGGGGGTTCAAAATCACATCTGGTAAACCGCAATCAGCAGGGGCATGGAAACAATGCACCCCAGCATGGTCACAGCATTGATAAGGCCCGCATACTTTGCATCGCGGCCATAGATCTGGCTGAACTGAGCCACCACATTGGCGGCAGGGGCAAACGCGGGGATCAGCGCCGTCATCACCAGCGTCTCGCCCTGAGGGTTCAGCGCGGAAATGTGCAGCAGCTTTGCCAGCAAAACCAGCACCAGCGGCAGCACCACCAGCCGGAACAGCGTCGGCTTCCAGATCCGGCGGTACGCGCGAAGATCCTCCATTTTCAGATCCGCCATCAGCATCCCCACAATGATCATGGCGGCGGGGCCGATCATGTTTCCCACACTGGTCAGGGCGTTATGGACAATCCCCGGCAGCTGAATGTTCAGGAAGAACATCAGCGCGCCTGCTAAAATCGCCAGAATATTTATATTCAGCAGGATCTTCCGCAGGGACACCTTCCGCTCCCCGCTGACGAACATACGGCAGTGGGTCCAGACAAACATGTTCTGGATCATGTTGTACAGGGTCACAAACACCACCCACTCCGTGCCGAAAATGGCGCTGACCAGCGGGATCGCCATATTTCCGGAGTTTGGGTAGATAATGGAAGCCTCCTCCACAACATCCAGATGCAGCAGCTTTGCGGACAGATGCCCCAACAGGATCAGCAGCACGTTGGAAATCAGCGCCAGCACCGCTGAAAACGCCATCATGGACAGAACCTCCGGGGTTCGCTCGATCTGAAAGGCGTTGAAAAAGACGCTGGGTGTGATAATGTACAGCAGGATCATGGAAAGGCAGCGGCTGTCCTCCGATTTCAGGATGCCGACCTTGACAATGAGCCAGCCGAAAAAGATGATAACGAAGAGTTCCGCGATCCGCTGGAACAGGATGAGACTCAGCATGACTCCTCCACATCCTTCAGGCGGTCAAGGTAGGGGCTTTCCGTGGTACTCTGCACCACAGCAGCATTCTTGAAGCGCTCCACGCTCATCGTGCTGTCCTTCACCGGCGCAATGGTGCCTGCGCCGGCCACGCAGCCGCCGGGGCAGCCCATGCCCTCCAGCAGATAGCCGTTCCGCTTTCCGGCCTTGGCCATCATCAGCATCTTTTTGCACTCCCGCAGGCCGTCGCCATACTCGATCTGAATTTCGCGGCTGGGATCGATGTGCTTGATGGCCTCAACCACGGCGGCGGCCACGCCGCCGCCCACGGCAAAGCCGCGGCCAAAGCCGGTACCTTCATCCATACTGTCGGCAGGATCTGTCTCAATTTCTGCAAAGTTGATGTCCTTGGCGTCAAACATACCCTGAAGCTCTTCAAACGTCAGCACGAAATCCACGTCGGAACGGACGGACTTTCGGTTGGCCTCCAGCTTCTTGGCGGCGCAGGGGCCGATGAACACGATGCGGGCGTCGGGATGGTCCTTCTTCACCATCCGCGCGGTAATGACCATTGGGGTCAGGGCCATGGAGATATTTTCCTTGAACTGGGGGAAGAGCTTCTTTGCCATCATGGACCATGCGGGGCAGCAGCTGGTACCCATCCAGTCCAGCTTTTCCGGGACTTCCTTCAAAAAGTCGTTGGCTTCCTCCACTGTGCAGAGATCTGCGCCGATGGCGACCTCCACCACGTCAGCAAAGCCCAGCGTCCGCATGGCGGCCTTCAATTTGGCGGGGGTGGCCTCCTTGCCGTACTGGCCCACAAAGGCAGGCGCCACGCAGGCAATGACCTCCTCGTTCCGCCGGATGGCCTGAATCACCTGAAAGATCTGGCTCTTATCCGCAATGGCGGCAAAGGGGCAGTTGACAAGGCACATACCGCAGGAGACGCACTTATCATAATTGATCTTGGCCCGGCCCAGCTCGTCCGACTCGATGGCATCCATGCCGCAGGCGGCGGCGCAGGGGCGTTCGATCTTGGAAATTGCCCGGTAGGGACACTGATTGAAGCATTTGCCGCACTTGATGCACTTGCTCTGGTCAATATGGCAGTGCTTGTGCTCGTCCAGATAAATGGCGTCGCGGGGGCAGACGTTCATGCAGGGGTGGGAAATGCAGCCCTGGCAGCTGTCCGTAATACGGATCTGCTTGGGGGGGCAGGCATTGCAGGCGTAGGGAATGATGTTGACCAGCGGCTCATTGAAATACTTCTGATCCGTGGCAGCCTTCTGAATCTCGGCGCTGATGGGGGCGGAAGGGCCGTTGGGGTTCAGATCCATGCCCAGAGCCAGCTTGATCCGTGCGGAGATAATGGCGCGCTCCAGAAATACATCGTGACGGTGGTGAGCCACCTCACCGGGAATCAGCTTATAGGGGATCATATCCACCTGATTGTAGTCCTCCCCGCCGTAGGCCAGACGGGCTACCTCCGTGAATACGTTGCGGCGGATATCGTCTACCGCGCTGTGTACACCTCTCATATTTTTTCCTCCCATGTCCGATAACGGTCGCATTCCGTCCCGGAAATTCTTTTCCACATAATCGGCAGAAGCTGCCTGTGTAAAGTAAGACAGTTTATATTATAACAACTCCATCTCACTTTGCAATCCGTGAATTCTACAGTTTTCCGCCGTTTTTCGGCACTATTTCCGGGAATTGTCAGCAAATTAACGAAGACTGTCTGCGTTCGGAGCGGGGCGGCTAAAAAAACGGCCGGACTTTGCACTTTTTTCTCGCCTGCCGGGGAAACCTGTGATATAATAAGGGGTCGTAAAATCAGCAGGCTGATAAGGAGGTTTCCCATGGCAAAGCGCCGCAGATCCCATTCCCCGCTCTCTGCCCTGATGCGGTGGCTTCTGGTGCTGGCCGCGCTGGCGCTGTTTGTGTACTGGGGCAACACGGACATCAAAACGGATGCCGTGACCTATACCTCCCCTGCCCTGCCCGCCGCGTTCGACGGGCTGCGGATCGTGCAGCTCAGCGACCTGCACAACCGGGAATTCGGGCAGGACAACGCAGAACTGTACAAGGCCGTGGAAAACGCCGCGCCGGATGTGATCTTCCTCACCGGCGATCTGGTGGACGAATATGCGGCGGAGCCGGTTCCCTACGCCCGGAGCGTGGGTGCGGCCCTCAGCGCCATTGCCCCCACCTACTATGTCACCGGCAACCACGAATGGGCCCACGGCAACGCCGTGGTGGAGGAGATCAAGGCGGCTCTGCGGGAAGCGGGCGTCACCGTACTGAGCAACGAATTCGTCCCGCTGGAACGGGACGGGGACGCCATCCTCATCGCCGGGATCGACGACCCCAACGGCTACGCCGACCAGAAAACACCAGGCGGGCTGGCAGAGGAGATCTACAGCGCCTATGACGATCCCTTCTGGCTGCTGCTGGCTCACCGGAACAACCTCTTCAACGGCCGGTACTGCCGTCTGGGGGCGGATCTCACCTTCAGCGGACACGCTCACGGCGGCATCTGGCGTCTGCCCTTTACCGACGGGCTGGTGGACACCAATCTGCACTTCCTGCCCTCCTTCACCAGCGGATTCTACCGCTGCACCGACGAGGACTGCGAGGGGGCGGAGGTGTTTGTCTCCAGGGGGCTGGGCAACTCTCCCCGGTGGGCGTTCCGCCTGTTCAACCGGCCGCAGGTCGCGGTCATCACCCTGAAAAAAGGATAACGCTATGGAAACTTTTTCTGCCGGACAATTTGATATTGCCGTCATCGGCGCCGGCCATGCCGGCATCGAAGCCGCTCTGGCCGCCGCGCGGCTGGGACTGGAAACCATTGTATTCACCATCAATCTGGACGCCGTGGGCAATATGCCCTGCAATCCCGCCATCGGCGGCACGGGGAAAGGCCATCTGGTGCGGGAGCTGGACGCGCTGGGCGGCGAAATGGCCAAGGCCGCCGACGAATGCTGCATCCAGTACCGCCTGCTGAATCTGCGGAAAGGCCCGGCCGTCTGGAGCCTCCGGGCGCAGGCCGACCGCCGGAAGTATCAGGAGCGGATGAAGCGCACGCTGGAGCGTCAGGAACACCTGACGGTGCGGCAGGGACAGGTAGTGGACGTGCGGACGGAACACGGCGCGGTATCGGAGGTAGTTCTCTCCACCGGCGCGGTGTACGGCGTGAAGGCGGTCATTCTGGCCACCGGCACCTATCTGAAAGGCCGCACCATCATCGGCACCTGCGTGGAAGATTCCGGCCCCGACGGGATGCACGCCGCCGGGCCGCTGACAGACTCCCTCCGAAAGCTGGGACTGCCCCTGCGGCGCTTCAAAACCGGCACTCCGCCCAGAGTCAACGCCCGGACGGTGGATTTTGACGAGATGGAAGTCCAGCCTGGCGACAAGATCCCCGTGCCGTTTTCCTACTCCACAAAGAATCCCCCCTACAATCAGGCGGTCTGCTGGCTGACATGGACCACAGAGGAAACCAAGCGCATCGTGCAGGAAAATCTGGATCGCGCCCCCATGTACTCCGGGCTGATTGAGGGCATCGGCCCCCGGTACTGCCCCAGCTTTGAAACGAAGATCGTCCGCTTCCCGGACAAGCTCCGCCACCAGCTGTTTGTGGAGCCTATGGGACTGAGTACGGAAGAGCTGTACATTCAGGGCTTCTCCTCCTCCATGCCGGAGGAGGTGCAGGTGCAGATGCTCCACAGCGTGCCGGGTCTGCGGCACGCCGTCATGACCCGCCCGGCCTACGCCATCGAGTATGACTGCATCGACCCGCTGGCGCTGCTGCCCACGCTGGAAACCAAGCAGGTGTCCGGCCTGTACGGCGCGGGGCAGTTCAACGGCTCCTCCGGGTATGAGGAGGCCGCTGTGCAGGGCTTCGTGGCCGGCGTCAACGCCGCCCGGAAGCTGAAGGGGGAATCCCCATTGATTCTCTCCCGTGCCGAAAGCTATATCGGTACTCTGATCGACGATCTGGTGACCAAGGGAACCAACGAGCCGTACCGCATCATGACCTCCCGCAGCGAGTACCGGCTGATTCTGCGGCAGGACAACGCCGACCAGCGGCTGACCCGCCGGGGCTACGAGATCGGTCTGGTGCCGGAAGAGCGGCTCCGGGCTGTGGAGGAAAAGTACGCCGCCATAGAAAAAGAGATCCGGCGGCTGGAACACACCGGCGTAGCGCCGTCCCCGGCGCTGACGGACTTCCTGACAGCCCGCGGTACCGTCGATACCCCGGACGGCTGCTCCCTGCTGGCGCTGCTGAAGCGTCCCCAGCTCCATTACGATGAGCTGGCGCCCTTCGACCCCAACCGTCCCCCCCTGTCCGCTGATCTTGCGGAGGAGATTGAGATCTCCGTCAAATACGAGGGCTACATCAAGCGCCAGCTCCAGCAGGTGGCGGAATTCAAGCGGGTGGAGGGCCACAAGCTGCCCCCGGACACGGATTATAACGCCATTCAGGGTCTGCGGCTGGAAGCCAGAGAAAAGCTTTCCGCCGTGCGGCCCATGGATCTGGGACAGGCGTCCCGCATCTCTGGCGTCAGCCCCGCCGACCTGACGGCGCTGATGATCTGGCTGGAAAATAAACGCTGAAAGAGGGATTTACCATGCGAAAGTTTTTAGCAATCGTGGTCTGCAAGCTGGGCCGCTTTGTGGGCAAGCTGGTGGGCAAGGGCAGCTCCATGCCCGGCAAGTTCGCCCTGAAGATCTGCCCGGACATTCTGAAACGGGTGCAGCTGCCGCCCCATATCATCGCCGTTACCGGCTCCAACGGTAAGACCTCCACAGTGGAGATGATCGCCACCGTGCTGCGCGCGCAGGGCAAGCACGTCATTTACAACGCGGAAGGCTCCAATCAGGTGGAGGGCGTTACCACCCTGATCCTGACCCACGCCACTCTGGGGGGCAAAGTCAACGCCGACGTGCTGCTGCTGGAAAGCGACGAGCGCTATGCCGCCCATAGCTTCAAATACTTCCACCCCACGGAGTTCGTCATTACCAACCTGTACCGGGACCAGCTGACCCGGAACGGTCACCCCGAAAGCGTGTTTGATGCGATCCTCCCCGCCATCCACCCTGACACGGAGCTGATTCTCAACGGAGACGATCCCCTGTCCAGCTGCTTTGCCATCGGCCATAAGAAGGTAAAGTGGTTCGGCCTGAATCACTGTGCCACCGACACGGACGCCCCCACCGGCGTGTATCACGACGGCACCTACTGTCCTGTGTGCCGCGCCCCTATGGAATACGACTACGTCCACTATAACCACATCGGCGCTTACCGCTGCACCAAGTGCGGCCACGCCCGGCCCGCTCCGGACTATGCCGCCACGGATCTGGATCTGAAAGGCGGCAAGCTGGTGCTGGACGGCCAATATACCGTGGCGCTGGCCTTCCGCAGCATTTACAATGTCTACAACATTCTGGCGGCCTATGCCGCCTGCCGGGAGTGCGGCGTGGAGGGGGCTGCCATCGCGGACACCCTCAGCAGCTACATCCTGAAAAACGGCCGGATGCAGACCTTTACGCTGGGGCAGCACCACGGCACGCTGCTCACCAGCAAGCACGAAAACTCCATCGCCTACGATACCAACCTCCGCTATATCGCCTCCACCAATGACGACTGCACGGTGCTGATCATTGTGGACGCCGTATCCCGGAAGTATTTCACCAGCGAGACAAGCTGGCTGTGGGACATCGACTTTGACCAGCTGAACGCCCCCCATGTGAAGCGGGTGATCCTCTCCGGCCTATACCGCAACGATCTGGCGGAGCGGTTCACCTTCACCGGCGTACAGAACTGGGAGGTCATTCCCGGAATTCCCGACGCGGCGGCAGCCATCAAGGCGGAGGGCAGCGAGGATCTGTATGTGGTCACCTGCTTCTCTGACCGGGACAAGCTGCTGAACCTGCCGGACGTGAAAAAGGAGGGCTAAGCCATGGAAATCAGAATTCTGCACTTCTATCCAGATCTCATGAGCCTTTACGGAAGCTATGCCAACGTGTCCATTCTGAAGCGGACGCTGGAGGCCATGGGCAATTCCGTCACGGTGGAGCGGATGGAGCTTGGCGGAGACGCCGATCTGACCCATGCGGACTTTGTCTACATGGGCGCAGGTACGGAGCGGGCGCAGAAGGCGGCTCTCCTGAATTTCTCCAAGTTGGGGGATGCTGTAAAAGCGGCGGCGGACGCAGGCGTGACCATGCTGTTCGCCGGGAACTCTATGGAACTGCTGGGCAAGACGATCACCGACGACGCCGGAAAAGTATACGAGGGTCTGGGGCTGGCCGGCTTCGCTTCCGTTCAGAACAAAAAGCGGTTCGTGGAGGACGTTTACGGCCACACGGATCTCTATGAGGACGCTGTGGTGGGCTTTATCAACCGCTGCTCCGTCATTACCGGCGTGGAAACGCCGCTGCTGACCTCCATGGACATGGGTCACGGCAATGAAGGCCCCTGCGGCCCGGAGGGCTATCACTGCGGCAGCGTCTTTGCCAGCCAGCTGACCGGACCCATTCTGGTAAAGAATCCGGCGCTGCTGAAGGTCATGGTGCAGGCGGTTTACCGGCACCGGGATCAGGAATGCCCTGAAATCCCGGTGGACGATTACATGGCGCAGGGCTGGGCCATCACCGCAGAGGAGCTGAAAGCCCGCTGCCAGAAATAAGAGAAGTATCTTAATTCTTTTCTTCCCAAGCAAAAAGCACGGCTTACGCCGTGCTTTTTGCTTGGGTCTGCGGTTGTTTCCAAAAAAGGAGCGCGGCGTAAGCCGCGCTCCTTTTTGCTGTATGTTGAGGAGAATTACTTCTCGTCGTACATGGCCTTCAGCTTCAGCAGGTGCTGATAGCGATCCATAGCGACTGCCTCGTTGCGCTTGAACAGAGTCTCGGCGCGGTCGGGGAACTCGCGGGTCAGACGGCTGTAACGGGCCTCGTTCATCAGGAATGCCTGATACTCCTCTTCCTTAGGCTCCTTGGAGTCCACGGTGAACTTGCCGGTCTCCAGAGCGGGGTTGAAGCGGAACAGGTTCCAGTAACCGCACTCCACAGCCTTCTTCATCTCGGCCTGGCAGTTGGTCATGCCGCCCTTGATGCTGTGCATCTCG
>Ga0129312_1000442_pt1 | contig 36313 bp, 30 predicted proteins | sample O827metagenome_FD_94434 | JGI IMG/M metagenome (GOLD analysis project Ga0129312, IMG submission 94434) | Orangutan group fecal microbial communities from Wisconsin, USA - O827 metagenome | ecosystem: Host-associated > Mammals > Digestive system > Large intestine > Fecal | place: USA: Wisconsin... | reverse complement strand
CAACACTATTTATGCTGATGTCTGTTGACGGAAAAATCAGCACAGGTGCAACAGATGAATTAGATGTAGACAAAGATTTTCCTAAAATTACAGGGGTAAGCGAAGGCTTACATCAATATTACGAAATTGAACAAACGACGGATTTATGGTCATTAAACACAGGACGAGTGCAAGAAAAAATGGGTGTCAATACGAAGCCGCTACCAGATAAAACCCCAGTCTCTTTTGTGTTGATTGACAATAAGCATTTGAGTGAACATGGAGTGCGTTATTTTTGTGCTTTATCAAAGGAATTCGTGCTGATTACAACGAATGCTGTTCACCCAGCCTTTAGTGTTCAGGAAAGCAATTTGCATATCATTTGCCAAAAACAATTATCATTATCAGATGCACTTGCAAAACTCAAAGCAGAGTTCGGATGCGAGAGAATTACCATACAAAGTGGTGGTACATTGAATAGTCTGTTCCTTCGAGAAAAATTGTTCGATTATGTTGATGTTGTTGTTGCACCTGTTTTAATAGGCGGCAAAGATACATCAACACTGATTGATGGACAATCGTTGATGTCTGAAAGCGAGTTGTCCCAGTTGAGGGCACTGAAAATAGAGGAATGTGTGGTTTTAGAGAACTCGTATTTGCGATTACGGTACAAAGTAATGAACTGACAAATTCCAATTCCGAGGATGTGAAACTTTCAGTTTTTAAAACTAAGAAATCGGTATTTGTTAGGAAAGGAACTTTATTTATGACAGCTGAAACAGAGGCAATAAAAGTACAAATTCTTTCAACAGGAAACGCTGAAATATTGCTTGAGGAAAACGATTTTTTGATTGTAAAATGGATAAAACCGGAAATAAAATATAGTATGGCAGCATATCAATACGGGAAAACAGGAATGGCTAACAACTATCCATGGGAATGTAGTTTGACGGAGGAACAAGTCGCATTTTTTCTGGAACATATCAATGCAGCTGTCGAGTATTTTAAATCAAAACATCATTATTTCCATCTTGAGGTTAATGAAGTCTCCTACGAGAATATTGTTTCTATTGATGAGCATGGAATAAAATTTAGTAATTTGCATTGGTTGACATACAAAGAATGTACTATAAATTTCAATCGGAAATATCCCAACAGTAGAGGAAACTGTATCGGAGAAAGAAATATCACTGCCGAACCGCCATATATCGAATTGTATAGCACATACGCACATACTAAAATATTGTTTAATAAAAAAGGACTATTTTGGAAAAATAAAAACATGATAGATTTTCATAATTTGCAAAGACATATCAACGAGTTTGGCTATACAACTCTTGATTTAAGTTAAGAACAATTTTATCATTTATCTAACTGATAATTTCAGTTTGCCGAAATAAGAAAATCTAAATGTGGGAGGTGGATTTTATGTGGTTTTGGTGGTTTATGTTAATATGTGATTTATTAATTCCAATTGTTATGATTGTTGGAGGAAGAATGATGTGGAAACATTGTCCCAAACATATAAATGGTATATTAGGCTACAGAACAACTCGTTCGATGAAAAACATGGATACATGGAAATTTGCTCACGACTATTGTGGAAGACTTTGGTGGAAAATAGGATGGTTAATGATGATACCATCTGCTTTGATACATATTCCATTATACAATAGTGATGAAAATACGATTGGGGTTGCGGGGGGAATTCTTGTGACAATTCAATGTATTATTTTGATTGTATCAATTTATCCGACAGAGAAAGCTTTGCAAAAACATTTCAATGATGACGGAATGCGTAGATAAATTACTATTTTTGAGTCAGAAGGATAGATATGGCTGCGACAATTATTTATTTGGTAATTTCATTATTAGTTTCTCTTATTTTTATCATACTTGGAATAAGGCAGTATAGGGCCGAAAAACCAGTAACAATCAACACGGGAGAAAAACCACCTCGTGAGGATGAACTGACGAGTGTTGCTGAATGGAACCACAGACATGGCAGAAATTTTATTGCTTTTGGTTGTATACTCTTTATTACACAATCTGTTTTTGTATATTTTATCGAGAAGCTGGATGGCGTTGTGTTTCAGGTGGTTATTTATATGATAGTTGTATTTGCTGAGATAGCATGGCTTGAGTTTGAACATAATGTGATGAAAAAGAAGATGATAAAAAAATAGTTATAGCCAGTAAATTTATGCAATCATATTCTATATGAATTATAAGGCTCTCTGGTAATGGAGAGCCTTGTTTTTCACTTATATTTTATTATAAAAGTCTAGAAATACTGTCTACAATTCAAAATTTCTTAAAAACAGTAAACTACAAGCAGATTGGAATGTAGATTACTATCTATAAATCCCAAAAATATTATAAACAGTAAATATTGAGCAAGTTAGAGGATGAATTAATGCCTGTAGGGTTAAAACAAGAAAAAAACAGTAAATAAGAAGCAATCCAGGCAAAAATTACGATCTGTAGATTCAAAACAAGGAAAAACAGTAAATAAGAAACAAGCCCGGCAAGGATTACTGCCGATGAATAAAAAATATAAGGAAAACGGTAATTAAAAGGCAGGCTAGGGGAAAAATACTGCTTGTAAATTCGGAACATGGAAGAAACAGTAAAAGAAGTAAAATTGTAACACCTATTCGGGAACCAAAGGAAATGTTTATATAGAGATGGATGAATGAAGAGTATGATGCGAGTGACAGATAGTAATAGAATAGCAACTCGAAAGTGATAGAAAATTTTGGAAATATGACGCAAATATGAGAATAAAGCGGAATAATAATATAAAATTTAAAAAAATAAATTTTTTAAAAGAAAATATAAGAAAATTAAAAATTAGTGTTGACAAATGTCAGACAATTATATATACTTAATTCATACACAAGATAAAACTTTCACATAGATATCCTAATGAAAGAGAGGTACGGTCCACCTAACTGATGAGTGTACAGTTTAAAGGAACTAAAGACAAGATCTGAATTGAGTACATTGGATAAAAGAGCAAGATACAAAAGATAAATAATCAACTTGCTACCGTGCAACGGCACAAAAAGTGGATGGAAAGAGAAGAAGATCAGAAAGGAAGGCGGAATTTTGAAGCCTACATCGTAAAGCAGATGCTGAAGATATTTGTTCGGCATCTGCTTTTAGTTTGTGTGGAAATAACTGCAATTATATTTTACATGTACGAATTAATTGTGATATGATATGCGTAAGTAAAATTTTATGACATAGACGAGGTGAAAGGGTCATCATGGAACTTTTGAAAGGAAGACCTCAGGATGAGACTGGCAGATTGGAAAAAGAGATCAGGGTCTATGATCTGTTGGACAAGCTGGGAATTGAATATGAAAGAACGGATCATGAGCATGCGGATACAATGGAAGCGTGCAGGGAGATTGATCGTATTTTAGAGTGTGTTATCTGCAAAAACCTTTTTTTGTGCAACCGTCAGAAGACAAAGTTTTATCTTTTGATGATGCCTGGGGATAAGGTTTTCAAGACCAAGGATCTGTCAGCGCAGATACAAAGTGCGCGGTTATCTTTTGCATCTGAGGAATATATGGAAAAATATCTGGATATCAAGCCGGGAGCGGTTTCTATTATGGGACTGATGAATGATACGGAAAATCAGGTACAGCTTTTAATTGACCGTCCGGTTGTGGAAAGTGAGATTTTAGGATGTCATCCCTGCGTAAATACATCCAGTCTGAGGATGAAGACATCCGATGTTATGGAAAAATTTTTGCCGGCAGTACATCATGAGGCGATTATTGTTGATTTGCCGGATTATGCTGAGGAGGACTGTTAGTTGAAAAAAGATAAATATAATTTATCAAAGGAAGAGTTGCGAAAGCACAATCGAAAAAAAGCACAAAAACAGGCTTATACCTTGATGGCAGTTGTAATTATAGCTGTTGTCGCGTTGCTGGGTCTTGGTGGATTGGGCATTTATAAGCTTGTTCACCGGAATGTGGAACCGGAGCCTGTTGTGGAAGAAAATACGGAGCCGGTTGTGATTGAGACTCCGGAGGTTGTCGAGGAGCCTGAGATAGAGGAAACAATATCCGAGGATACGGTGTCGGAAGATACAGTGGCAGAAGAGACAACAGAGCTTTCAGATGAAGAAAAGCTGGCAGCACTGGATGCCACGATCGATACTTATATTTCCAATATGACACTGGAGCAAAAAGTTGCCGGACTGTTTTTTGTAACACCGGGACAGTTGACCAATGACAATCATATGACGGTAGCCGGAAGCAAAGTAAATGAGGCCCTGAATAATTATCCGGTTGGAGGTCTTTTACTGGATGAAAACAACATGGAAAATGACAGTCAGCTTAGTGAATTGATTTTTAATCTGAAAGCATTTTCATCCAACAATATTTTTATTGCAGTTGAGGAGCATGGTGGTTCGGACAGCCCGTTTGTTAAATCCGGGATTTCAGAGGGTGTGATAACCTCTCCTAAGGAAATTGCTGAAAGCGGAGACAACAGTGGTGCATATACGGCCGGTATTGCAATCGGTACCTTGCTCAACCGTTATGGATTTGATACGGTTTTCGGTCCGGTAGCGGATATTGCATATTCAGAGAATGGTTATACGTCCGGGCAGTCATATGGAAGTGACCCGGAAACTGTCAGAGGTATGGTCAGAAATGCCATCCATGGACAAGAGGATCAGGGCATACGGACAGCGATCCAGTATTTCCCGGGATATGGAGATATCACATCATCGCCCTCCGGTACACGTCCGGTTTCGTCACGAACGGCCGATGATATCAAGGAAAAAGAATATCCGATTTACAAAGATGCCATCAACAGCGGTGCAGACTTTATCATGGTTTCGCAGATCGCATATAAACCGATCACGACGGATGTGCCTGCATGTCTTTCATCATCTGTGGTAACAGATATGCTGCGCAATGATCTGGGGTATGATGGAATTATTCTGACAGACTACATGAATACCAACTCGTTGATCCAGCATTATAAGCATGCGGATGCGGCAGTTATGGCAATCAAGGCCGGATGTGACATGCTTGTTTCGCCCGGCAATTTCCAAAAGGCTTACAATGGTATTCTGGATGCTGTAAACAGTGGTGAGATCACTGAAGAGCGGATTGATGAATCTATCCGTAGAATTTACCGTGTAAAATATGCGTCAGCGGTTAATTACAGCGCGATGGAATCACAGTAGAAGGTCAAAAAATCAAGAACCAAAGTTGAAATCTGAAAAGAAAATCTGTAAATTTTTATGAAAAATATGATTGACAATATGAAAAAGATTTGCTATATTAGTACTTGTCCGTGAGCAAACGGACAAGACATGCGCGAGTGGCTCAGTGGTGGAGCACCTCCTTGCCAAGGAGGGGGTCGCGGGTTCGATCCCCGTCTCGCGCTCTTTTTATTCCCGCAAACTCTTTATTTTAAAGAATTTGCGGATTTTTTATATCTGTGAATTATTTGGCTTAATAAAACAGGTGAAATCTCAATCGGGATTTTCTAAAACAGGAGAAATAATATTTATGGACTCTCGAGTTAACTATATAGACAACTTAAGAACTGCAATTGTTTCTTTGTTGATAATATATCATTTGGGTATAGCCTACAATTCTTGGGGAGAAGCAAATTATATTTTTTTTGAAAGAGTTAATTTTATTGCGTCGATAGTGGTGTTTATATCATCATGGTTTATGCCTTTAATGTTTTTACTTGCAGGAGTGTCTGCGGCATTTTCTATCAAGAAAAGAGGATATTCTGATTTTATCAAAGAACGATTCACGAGATTGGGAATACCATTATTATTTGGAATCACAATCATCAATCCAATACTGAGTTTTATTGCGGATAAATCACATAATGGGTATGAGGGTAATTATTTTGAACATTATTTGATATATTTTACCAGATTTACAGATTTAACAGGATATGATGGCGGATTTACACTTGGACACTTTTGGTTTATTGCTGTGCTAATTATTATTTCCTGCTTAGCCTGTGGAGTGATAAAGCTTATTGATGGTATAAGCAGGAACAATAGAAGAATTATGCTTGCTATAAATTGTTTCATTATTATAGTTGCAATTGCTGTATTTGACGTGGCATTTTGGGGAAAGAGAATTCCTGCATATCTATGCGTATATTTGCTTGGATATTATTTGTTCAGTAGTCAGGAATTTATTAAAAAACTTGTAAAAGTAAAGATAGTATTTGTTTTCGTATTTGTTTTATCTTCAATGATGAATGCCATTTTGTTTGTATATATTGAAGATTATGCATTGCTAAATAATATTTGCAACTACCTTTCATATATAACCGGAATTCCTGCTTTAATTTGTCTTGCAAAAGAGTATTTGGATTATTCTAATAAAGTCAGCAGATACTGTGCAAGGTTATCATATGTGTTTTATATAGTGCATTTTCCAATAGTGGTGTTGTGTCAATATTTCATTTCTTTGACAGGAGTGGGAAGTGTATATAATTTTGTATTATCACTTTTAATATCAACAATTTTGACGTGCAGTGTTTGTTGCATGATTGAGAAGAACACGGTAGTAAGTCATTTGTTTGGGTTAAGAAAAAATAAAGTAAGTTAGACAAGAATTTGATATATTATTGTCGTAAAGAAATCAATGACTTCAAATTTGCCAAAATGATGACAGACAGGGCTGGAAATGTTCTTTATCGGACTGATATCCCCAGCTGTTTTGTCAGCAATTACCGGAGGCATGATTGCCCTGATCGGTCTTGCGGTATAATTATGTTATCTAAAAATTAGTCTGTTACATGATGATTGAGCCACCTGCCGGAACGGAAACGCAGGGTAAAGATGATGGCCCGAAGGCTCCAGTCGGCAAACATGCCAATCCATACGGCGATGGGACCAAAGCCCCAGACGCGGCATAAATAAACACATAAAACTACACGGCAAAGCCACATGGTGCAGCAGGAGGTGATCATGGAAAATTTGACATCTCCGGCCGCCCGCATGCCGTAGGCGGGAATGAAGGAAAGTACCCAGGAGATGGGTTTGGTTATTGTGATAAAGATGACCATCTGGAAGCAGAGCTTTGCGCTTTCAGCTTCCATACCACCCAGCATGGTGATCGGTTGGGTAAGGGCAAAAACTACCAGACAGCTCATGATGATGACAGCTTCTGAAACCCAGGAAAGCTTTTTGATATAATAAATGGCTTCATCTTTCCTTCCGGCACCAAGACACTGGCCGACTACCGTCATCAGTCCGATTCCAATGCCCATGGCAGCGACGCCGTTGAGCATTTCCAGAATATTGGTCATAGCCTGTGCTGCGATTGCGACAGTGCCAAGTGTAGAAACGGTGGACTGGATCGCCAGTTTACCAAACTGGAACATACTGTTTTCGACTCCGGAAGGGATGCCGATATACAGTATTTTTTTTATGGTTGAAAGATCCGGTCGTATGGAAAGATAATTGCGGATGGAAATTGGATTTTTACGGCTGCGAAGTCCGTATATGACCACTACGGCGCAGAAAATACGCGAAACAAGAGTCGAGATCGCGGCTCCGGCTACGCCCATATTGAGTACAAAGATCAGTAAAGCGTTGCCACCGATGTTGAGGAAATTGGAGGTAACGGATATGATCATGGGGCGGCGGCTGTCGTTTTGTGCACGCATGATGGAGGCACCGGCATCATACAGACCGATAAACGGGAAGGACAGCAGGGTAAACAGAAAATATACCTGTGAATTGGTCATAACATCGGCTTCGACCTTGCCGAAAATCAGTCTGAGCAAGGGCGTGCGGAAGATCAGGCAGATCAATGTCAGTGCTGTTGATAGCAGTGCCATGACGTAAAGTACCTGTTCTGCCGCGTGGTTGGCGTCTTTTTCATTTTGGCTGCCAAGGTAGTGGGAGCAGAGGATTGCACCGCCGGCGGCAAGAGCCGAAAGTGCCTGGATGACGAGGACGTTGATGGAATCGACAAGGGATACCGCGGAGATAGCGGCAGAGCCTACATTGCTTACCATCATGGTATCTACGGTTCCCATCAGACAGGTGAGAAGCTGTTCTACTATGATCGGGAATAAAAGTTTGCGTAAATCGGTGTTGCTGTATATGTGATTTGAGTTAGTAGATGTTTTCATAGGGTTACTCCCTTATTGTTTTATCATGGATTAGTATTTTGATATCTGGGTCAGGGAAATTTCTACTCACTCCGTCCTGCCGGGGCATGCAACTGTGGTCTGCACTCGCTTATTCCGAGCCATGCAAAAGTTAATGCCATCAAAAACGAAAGACTGGCATGGAAAATAATCCGTTCAAGCCAAAGGCGCGTTTTATTTTCCATGCCTTTACCGGCGAAGCAGAGTGGGTGATGGCATTTACTCTTGCTAGGCGCAGGAAGCCAAAGAGTGCAGACCACAGCTGCATGCCCCAGACAGGACGGAGTGGGTAGAAATTTTCAGAAATATTATAGCACTACTTTGATAGAACGCAAATGAAAAAACGGATGGATGGAGAGGACGAACGTTTTGGAAAACTTTTACAAAAATATTTCTGATTTCTACCAATCCTCGTATTATATACTGACAGTGTCAGAAAAAACAGGCTGTACTCTGACAGCCTGTTTTTTAGCATTATCTTTTCCCGGCTAACTCCTCATTGATGTAGTAGCTTGCGGTATAATCATCCATTTTATAGGTTTTCAACGTATATTGTGCATCTTTTATATAGGTTGATTTATCATCTTCTACAGGAGGAAGGATGGATAACAGAGGCAGGTTACCGCCGTCTATCAGATCTCCGATCACATAGGAAGTGTGGTTTTTCTTCATGCAGTCTGTAAAATCAGAAGCCCACGCTTCAACGTATTTTTCCACTCTGGGAGATTCTTCAAATAAATCGTATCCTTCTAAGAACATGCCGCTTTCACCGACTTTAAAGTCGACACCTGCTTCATCGGCCAGATCCTGATAGGGTTTCATATAGGTCTCGTAAACATCATCCATGGTCCAGGTCGTGCCGTTTTCATCAACAAAGCCGGGCCAGATCATCTGGTCAGGATCGACATGGTTATGCTCACGCGGAGCGACAAAGCTTCTTGGTTCATAGCAGTGATAATCCAGATTGATTCCGGCTTTGGCAATCTTTTCCCAGTAAGCCATATTGGCATCGTCTGGCCTGTCACAGGTGGAGATCAGGACACATCTGTCGGGAGATACTTCCCATACGGAATTGGCAATGGAAATAAAAGCGTCTGCCATTTCATCGGATGAAAGGCCGCTTATGCCATAAGAATGGGTTTCGGCAGAGTTTTCGCAGGAGAGCTCAAAGCTTAAATAATCATTGGGAACATTGGCATATCTTTTTGCAAATGCTGTGATCAGAGCTTCCTTTGCCTGATACTGCTGGGTGCTTGCAAGGCAGTCCGGTGTGTAGATGTTGTCCGAATACTGATAGCCGTAGCCTTTCAGGTCATCATCCATAAAGCCGTCAAAGCTGATTTCAATGTGAATACCGTATTTCAGTCCCCAACCAATCGCACGGTCAATGTCGTCAATGATGTTCTGGTTGACTGTGGAGCGGTCGTTGCCATAGTCGGGATAGGCGAGGCTGGCACATCCGATACGCAGACTTAAGTAGTTGAAGCCGAGGTCTGAGAGGGCAGCAAATTCGCTTTCCTGATAGTTGGTAGAAGCTCCGAGTATAGTCAGCCCACCGTCTTTCCCGGGTTCGGAATATTTGTGGGAATATGCTCCCTTCCATTCGGAGGAATATCCTTTTTCTTTTGTCGAGGGAACCGGTGCTGCATCTTTGATGGCAGCATCATCGATCGGATTTACAGCAGCAATATCATCAATGGAAGCATAAACAGCTTCCGGTTCAAAGCTGTCATAAAAACGCACCATCTGTAATGCAAGCTCGCGTCTTGTCAGTGTGTTGTTGATATACAGACAGTTGGTATCCGGATCATTTGGAAAGACATATTGTCCACTCAGTCTGGATGCCAGACCGATAGAATACATAACTGAGGTAATGCCATAGGATTGGTTTTCTTTGACCGCATCGTTGCCATGCCAGCCTTCCTCAGCGGAATAAAAAGAATAGGAACCGTCTTTCATTCTCAAAAACTCACACATACCGAAATGATCGCAGCCGATATCCCAGTCAGCGGGTGTCCAGCGGTTGCTTCCACCATTGTCATTTATCATGGATTTGGGAATCCCGTCATCGGAAAGCAGACTGGCTGCATAATAGACTGCCATCATGCTGTCCGAGGTGCGGACCGCTTCCTTGGAACCGTTGGTGACGGATTTCCATTCATTTACTTTTTCAGCATCTGCCCCGTGTTTTTCAAGGATTTTTTCAATGATGCCGCGTAGATCCTTGGTTGTCGCGGGAGCGTCCAGATTTTCCATGTATTTGGCATTGACAAGTCCAAGAGTCTGGATGCGCAGTATTTCGGGATCTACCGAAGCTTCGGTATCCGTGGTATCTGCAGCTTCTTCGGTATTGGCTGATAATTCCTGATCTGTGGCTGATTCGCCGGATTCAGATGATATGGTCTCTGAAACGGATGGTTCGTTATCTGAGCCTGTACTGATACAGCCTGTCATAACAGACAGCATAAGCAGGCAGGTGGCTGTAAAGAGCCCTGCTTGTTTGAGAGTGTTGGATTTCATGAAATTTCCCCTTTCTGAAATGAAAAATATTTGATTTGCGTTTCCCTTTAACACTTTTTTATTTTGGACAGTATCACTAGCCAGAATAAAAAAATATAAATCATTATAACAGATAATAGCCGGATATTCTAGAAAATATATTGCGCTAACTATTTTATAATATTTAATTCCGAAGGGAAAAGCCGGCGGAGTATGGTTTGACATAGAAAGGTATGGTATACTTACCAAAAGACTTTACAATAAAGGGGTAGACACATGATAAAGTTATATATTGTCTGTCTGGTCGTATCACTGCTTTTGTATTTTATGCTGTATGTTACCGATGTAAAGCGCAGCATCAGCCAGAATATGATGGCACTGATCATGATTCTTTCCAATCTTGGGTATTTAAGTTTTTCATTTGCACAAAATCTGTCAGAAGCGGTTCTTGCCAACAAGATCATCTATCTTGGCGGCTGTTTTATTCCGATGCTGTATTTTTTCACGGTGTGCGAGATCTGTCATATTGATCTGAAAAAAAAGGTCAAGATCCTGATGATCCTGTTTCAGGTTTTTACCTATATATGTGTCTGCACGATCGGCTTCAATACCTGGTATTACAAAGCCGTGGAATTTAGCTGTGTCGATGGCGCAAACCGCCTGATCAAAGAATATGGACCGATGCACAGTCTGTATCTGATCTCACTTTACGGATACTTTTTGATCTCACTGGTTGCCAGCTGCCTGTCGATTGTCTGGAAAAAGCCGGTCAACAAAAAGGAAGTTTACCGCATCCTGATATATGGCGGAGTGGCAAGTGCCTGCTACATCGTGCAGAGGGTTTTACATTTGTCCAATGACATCATGCCGATATCCTATATTATTCTGGTTGCCGGTATTCTGGTGCCTGTTTATCACTCCAATCTTTATATGGTGGATGAAAATAAGGACATTATCAGTGAACAGCTGCAGAAGGTGGGTTTTATTACGTTTAACCGCAGGCTCGAATATATGGGCTGCAGCGATTATGCATCCGATGTTTTTACAGAACTCAAAGACAACGAGGTCGGAAGGCCGTTGAAAAATACGGGTCTGGAGCTTCATGTCATTTTGGAAAGCCTGAAAAAATATGCCGGGCAGGTTGAAAAAGACAGACTGTATGGGCACCATCATACGAGAATCAACAGCATCAAAAAGAACCAGCGTTTTTATGATTTAGAGATCCATACCCTAAACAATTTTATCGGCTCCATTTCCGGTTTTGTCGTGGAATTCCGGGATGAAACGGAGCATCACAAGATCGTGGAGCTGACCTCTCGGTACAATGAGGAGCTGTCCAAGGAGGTACGTGAAAAAACGCGCCGTATCCGTGATATCCAGGAAAAGACGATCTTAGGCATGGCGCAGATGGTCGAGTCAAGGGATCTCAGTACCGGAGGACATATCAGAAGAACGAGTGATGTTGTGCGGATCTTTTCAGAAAAACTGCTGCAGTCTGATCTTGGATTTGATGAGGATTTTCTGGATCTGGTCATCCGGAGTGCGCCCATGCATGATCTTGGTAAAATAGGGGTAGATGATGCCATCCTGCGCAAGCAGGGACGTTTTACCAAAGAAGAATATGAAGAAATGAAAAAGCATGCCGAGATCGGCGGGGAAATGGTACGCAACATTCTGACCGGAGTAGAGGAAAAGCAGTTTGTGGGTGTTGCCCAGAATGTGGCGCATTACCATCATGAAAAAGTGGACGGAACCGGCTATCCCGATGGGAAAAAGGGAGATGAGATCCCGGTTGAAGCGCGTATCATGGCGTTGGCAGATGTTTTTGATGCACTGGTTTCCAAACGCTGTTACAAAGATGCATTTTCTTATGACAAGGCTTTTTCCATTATAAAAGAGGATGCCGGCACGCATTTTGACAGGGCGCTCGCAGAGGTATTTTTAAGCTGTCGGAGTGAACTGGAGGATTATTATGACCACTGCTCTTAAACAGGTAAAATATTTATAATTTGGCAGTGGATTGAGAATGATTTTTCTTTTCTATTTATATAAAAACGATTATACTAATAGATATAGAAGGTAATCAAATAAATATTATTTTGGGGATAGGAGTGATACGATGAAACTGACATTTATTGGGGCAGATCATGAGGTTACGGGAAGTTGTCATTGTTTACAGGCGTGTGGAAAGACCATACTCGTTGACTATGGTATGGAGCAGGGCATCAATGTGTTTGAAAATGCGGAGCTTCCGGTCAGTCCGGCAGCCGTGGATTATATTTTTCTGACACATGCCCATGTAGACCATTCCGGTCTGCTTCCGCTTTTGTATACAAGAGGATTTCGCGGACAGATACTGATGACAGATGCGACTGCTGATCTGTGCAGCATCATGCTTCGTGACTGTGCACATATCCAGATGCAGGAGGCAGAGTGGAAAAACCGCAAGGCAAAAAGAAGTGCTACTTCGGATCTGATCGAGCCATTATATACGATTGCAGATGCCGACGGTACATTAAAACAGATCGTTCCCTGTCATTATGACAGCATTGTCAATGTGTGTGACGGCATTAAGATCCGGTTTACGGATATCGGACATCTGCTGGGCTCTTCCAGTATTGAGGTCTGGATCAACGAAGCCGGTATAGAAAAGAAAATTGTATTTTCCGGTGATATCGGCAATACCAACCAGCCATTGATCAAGGATCCCAGGAAAACAGCTGAGGCAGATTATGTTGTCATGGAATCGACCTACGGTGACAGGCTGCATGCGGCAGAGAGACCGGATTATATTGCAGAGCTTACTTCTATTTTAAAGGAAACCTTTGACAAGGGCGGCAATGTTGTCATTCCTTCCTTTGCCGTAGGACGTACGCAGGAGCTCTTATACTTTTTAAGACAGATCAAAAATGAAAAACTGGTGAAGGGACACGAAAATTTCCCTGTTTATGTGGATAGTCCGCTTGCTGTGGAGGCAACCGGAATTTTCCAGAAAAATATATACAGCTGTTTTGATGATGAGGCGATGGCACTGGTGAAAAAGGGAATCAATATCCTAAGCTTTCCCGGACTGCATCTGACGATCACCTCAGATGAATCAAAGGCTATCAACTTTGACGAGGAGCCAAAGGTTATTATATCCGCGTCCGGTATGTGTGAGGCAGGACGTATCCGCCATCACTTAAAGCACAACCTCTGGAGACCGGAGTGTACCGTTTTATTTGTCGGCTATCAGGCTGTCGGTACATTGGGACGTACGATCGTGGAAGGAACAGATGAGGTAAAGCTTTTTGGTGAACCGATCAAGATCCGTGCAAGCATCCGTCAGCTTACCGGCTTATCCGGCCACGCTGACAAAAACGGACTGATCGACTGGATCAACGGCTTTGAAAAGAAACCGGATCGTGTCTTTATTGTACATGGTGAGGACAGCGTATGTGAATCCTTTAAGGAATGTCTGATCCATGAATATGGCTACAATGCATATGCGCCTTATTCCGGCACGAGATTCAACCTTGCCAACAACGAGCTTGAATACATTGCAACACCGGTCCGCCTGGAAAAGAAGAAGCTTGGAAAAGCTGTATCCGACGTCTTTGCAAGACTGGTTGCTGCCGGACAGAGACTGCTTGTGGTTATCCAGCACAATGAAGGCGGAGCCAACAAGGATCTTGCCAAATTTGCCGATCAGATCAATTCACTTTGTGATAAGTGGGATCGCTAATCGAGAAAAAGGAGAAAAATTGTGAGTTACGCAGATCAGGTTTTTAAAGAAATGTGCCGTGATATTTTAGACAACGGCACCAGTACAGAAGGAGAAAAGGTAAGACCGCACTGGGAAGACGGTACAAAGGCATATACGATCAAAAAGTTTGGCGTGGTCAACCGGTATGATCTGAGAAAGGAATTTCCGGCTATTACGATCCGCAAAACCGCATTAAAATCCGCAATGGATGAGATCTTATGGATCTACCAGAAAAAATCCAACAACGTTCATGACTTAAAGTCACATATCTGGGACAGCTGGGCGGATGAAACAGGTTCGATCGGAACCGCCTACGGCTATGTGGTCGGGGAAGAATTTATATACAAGGGCGAAAAGATCGACCAGATGGATTATGTCCTGCGTCAGTTAAAGGAAAATCCCTACAGCCGCCGTATTCTGACCAATCTGTACCAGTATCATGATCTGGCCGGCGGACATCTGGATCCGTGCTGTTATTCTGCTACTTACAATGTGACAAAAGAGGGCGATAAGCTGGTGCTCAATATGGTGCTCAACCAGAGGAGTCAGGATGTACTGACCGCCAACAACTGGAACGTGGCACAGTATGCCATCTTATTGATGATGGTAGCACAGGTCAATCACATGGTACCGGGTGAGCTCATCCATGTCATTGCGGATGCACATATTTATGACCGTCATGTGGAGCTTGTCCGTGAGCTTTTGGACAGACCCGAGCATCCGGCTCCCAAGGTAAGCCTCAATCCGGAAATCACGGATTTTTATGCCTTTACAACCGATGATCTGATTGTAGAGGATTATGTGACAGAGCCGCAGATTAAAAATATTCCGGTGGCCATATGATGTAGCTGTCCGACAATGTGCGGATGGTATATAATGCATTGGATTATTTTTTGTGAAAAATTATCCGGGACAAAAGAAAGGACATATCAGAAATGAATTTAATTGTTGCAGTAGATAATAATTGGGCGATCGGCAACAAAAATAAGCTGCTGATCAGTATTCCCGCCGATATGAAAAATTTCCGTACCCTCACCACAGGCAATGTCATTGTCATGGGCAGAAAGACACTGGAAAGCTTTCCGCAGGGGCAGCCGCTTGGCAACCGTGTCAACATCGTTCTGACACAAAACAAAGATTATCAGGTGAATGGAGCGACCGTCATCCATTCGTTGGAAGAGCTTCAAAAGGAGTTGGCAGGCTACAATGATCAGGAGATTTATGTGATCGGCGGAGAGAGCATCTACAGACAGCTGCTTCCTTTGTGTGACAGGGCAATTGTGACAAAAATTGATGAGTCATATGAGGCGGATACCTATTTCCCGAATCTGGATGGGATGGATGACTGGGAGATCACGGATGTATCGGATGAGCAGACATATTTCGATGTATGTTATCATTTTGTTACCTATCAAAGAAAAAAGGCTTAGTTTTAGTTAGTTTGTTTTTTAATATTATTGACAATGTCAGGCAAAAGACTGATAATATGATATGATGATATCAGGGGAAAAAGGTCAAAAAGTCGTTCGTGCTTGCACGATAAGACTTTTGAACTTGGGACCCGCCAAACATGAGAAAGTAGCGATTTACGCAGTAAATCAGTGAATTTCGAATGTTTGAGAATTGTGGGAGCTGCTTTGCAGCGGAGCAATTCGTGGATATCAAGTTAGGGGCAAAATACCTTTTGACCCTAACATCATATGATTTAAGACAACATATGCATAAGTAAAAAGTGCATGGAGGAAAGGAAGTAAAGACATGGAAAAGAAAAACATTGACTGGTCTAATATCGGATTCGGATACATCCAGACAGACAAGAGATTTGTATCCAACTACAAAAACGGAGCATGGGATGAAGGAACATTAACTTCAGATGCTAATGTCGTGATCAGTGAATGTGCCGGTGTTTTACAGTATGCACAGACATGTTTCGAAGGTTTAAAGGCATATACAACAGAAGATGGAAAGATCGTATGTTTCCGTCCTGACTTAAATGCAGCCCGTATGAAAGATTCATGTGAAAGACTGATCATGCCGGTATTCCCCGAAGATAGATTTGTACAGGCAGTTGTTGATGTAGTAAAAGCAAACGCAGGATATGTACCGCCGTATGGTTCAGGAGCTACTTTATATATCCGTCCTTATATGTTCGGTTCCAACCCGGTTATCGGTGTTAAGCCTGCAGACGAATATCAGTTCCGTATGTTTACGACACCGGTTGGTCCTTACTTCAAGGGCGGCGCAAAGCCGATCACTATCCGTGTATGTGATTATGACCGTGCAGCACCGCATGGAACAGGTCATATCAAAGCCGGATTAAACTATGCTATGAGCTTATATGCGATCACAGATGCTCACAAACAGGGCTATGATGAAAATATGTATCTGGATGCAGCTACACGTACCAAGGTAGAGGAGACAGGTGGAGCCAACTTTATCTTCATTACCAAAGATGGCAAATTTGTTACACCGAAGTCCAATTCTATCTTACCTTCCATTACCCGTCGTTCTCTGGAGGTTGTTGCCAAGGATTACCTCGGACTGGAAGTAGAAGAAAGAGAAGTTTACTTTGATGAAGTAAAAGACTTCGCAGAATGTGGTCTCTGCGGTACAGCAGCCGTTATCTCACCGGTTGGCAAGATCGTAGACCATGGCAAAGAGATCTGCTTCCCGAGCGGAATGGAAGAAATGGGACCGATTACCAAGAAGTTATATGATACACTGACAGGTATCCAGATGGGACGTATCGAAGCACCCGAAGGATGGATCAAAGTTATCGAGTAATTTCATAAGACAATTCGCAAATTCAAAACCTCTGCATATATTAGTACAAAAATGCAGAGGTTTTTTTATGCCAGAAAATATAAATTCGGAAATTGGGCGTCTGTTAGTCAGCGTTACGAGCTCTGTTGGTTATATACCGATAAAAAACGCGACCGTGAAAATATATGCAGAACGTCAGAAAGATGGAGAGAGGCTTTTATTGCAGGATCTTACAACCGATGAAAGTGGTCAGACAGAACGGGTAATTCTTCCGGCACCGCCGAAAAGTCTTAGTCAGGAGCCGCCGGAAACACGCCCCTATGCACAATATGATGTGGAGGTTTCAGCAGAAGGATATGAACCTGTGAGTATTAACGGAAGTGAGGTTATGGCAGATGAGCTGTCTGTCCAGAATGTTGAGATGAATCCGTTAGAGGAACCGGATCTTGTTGAAAGTGATATTGTTATTCCGGATCACACTTTGTACGGAGAGTATGAAGCTAAAATTCCGGAGGATGAAATCAAGGATGTTAATGAAAGCGGAGAGATTGTATTAAGTCGTGTGGTTATACCGGAATATATCATTGTGCATGATGGCAGACCGGATGATACATCTGCAAGAAATCATTATGTCAGATATAAAGATTATATCAAGAATGTGGCGTGCAGCGAGATTTATGCTACCTGGCCGGAGGCTGCAATCTACGCCAATGTTCTGTGTATTATGTCATTTACCCTGAACCGCGTATATACAGAATATTACAGGGGAAAGGGATATGACTTTACCATCACAAGCAGTACCGCTTTTGATCAAAAATGGATATATGGAAGAAATATATATGAAAATATTTCATATATTGTAGATACGGTTTTTAACAACTACTTATCCAGACCCGGAGTTGTACAGCCGATTTTCACTTCTTACTGTGATGGAAGAAAAGCAACCTGCAAGGGGCTTAGCCAGTGGGGATCCAAATATCTGGCTGATCAGGGATATTCGGCTATTGAGATCATTCGCTACTATTATGGCAACAACATGTTTATCAATTCCACAAGCTATATTTCGGGTGTTCCATCCTCTTATCCGGGATATGACCTGACGGTTGGTTCGAGAGGTGTCAAGGTTATGCAGATCCAGCAGCAGCTCAACCGCATTGCACAGAATTACCCGGCAATACCAAAGATCGCGGCTGACGGAATCTTCGGTGCGGATACAAAAAGAGCAGTAGAAGTATTCCAGGGAATCTTTCTGCTGCCCCAAAGTGGCGAGGTGGATTACCCGACATGGTACCAAATCTCAAGTGTTTATGTTGCAGTGACCCGGATTTCGGAACCCGGATGAAGTTGTATGTTTCTGTTATTGCTTCAATGCGTTTTCGATGGCTTCCATCAGCCGCACATTGTCTTCGTGAGACATAAAGCAGATGCGGATGAAGCGGTCGCCGAGAGGAGCAAAGGATGTACAGCTTCTGATCATCATACCCTGACGGATCAGGATATCAAAAAGCTCATCTGAGGTAAGGCTTCCTTTGGGAAGCTTTGCCAATATGATGTTGCCGTTTACCGGAAATGTCTTTATGCCTTCAATCTTTGAAAGCGCAGCTTCTATATAATTCTTTTCCTGTTCCATGGTATCTCTTACCAGATGGATATATTCCCTGTCTGTAAACATGATACTGCCGACTGTCTCTGCAACGGAATTGATATTCCATGGATCCTGTACGGAGGAAGCAGAGGCTAACAGTGATGGATTGCAGGTCAGCGCATAGCCTAAGCGAAGCCCCGGTGTCGCAAAAAATTTGGACGTGCCGCGCAGGACAATCAGATGATCAAAATGATTGGTCAGGGCTGCCGCGGAGATATCATCTGACCGAAGAGAAAATTCCACATAGGTTTCATCGATCATGAGGAAGGTGCCGGACTTTTGGTAAGCATCGGCTAACTTTATGAGTTCTTCTTTATGCAGGGCACCGGAGGTTGGATTATTGGGATTGCAGAGAATAACAAGATCTGTATGCTCAGGTGTGTTTTTTATAATAGAGTCTGCTGTGAGGACAAAATCTCTGTCCTCTGTTGCATTGATCTGCGCGATCTCGCAGGACATTCTGTTGAGATCCTTTTCATATTCGGAATAGGTAGGACCGACAATAACAGCTTTTTTTGGCTTGACCATGGATAAAAATAAGGTCAGAAGCTCCGTGACACCGTTTCCCAAAATGATATTTTCGGGATTGGCATTGGTGTATTGGGAAATGGCTTCCTTTAATGCCTTGTAGGACGGATCCGGATAGCGGGAGATCACGCTCAGATCAGCTGCCAGAGCTGCTGCTGCTTTTTTGGAAAAACCAAGCGGATTGACGTTGGCAGCAAAGTTTATGATGTTTTCTTTTTTAATGCCGTAGATGGCTTCTATTTTTTCAAGATCGCTTCCGTGGAAAGCGGTTGTCTGTTTTTTCATGGTATCACCTGTGTCCTTGTTGGAATTAAAATTGTGTTATGGTATAATCAATGATATATCAAACATCTAAAAAAAACAATCATAAGCAGGTTCAGACGTGGATTTATCAGATCAGATTTCTACAATTACATATGGTAATGGAGTTTTGGACTTTGATGTGGACAAGGTTATCATCCGGACGGAAGCGGATACGCTTTATCAGGGGAGCTTCCGGATACAGGTTCATACACCGGCGCAGGTGCATGGATATATTTGTGCGTCGGATATCCGTCTGCAGATTTCCCATGATATGTTTGACGGGAAGAGTCTGAATGTTCCGTTTTTATATGATACGACCGGAATGTGTGAGCAGGATATCATATCCGGTGAAATTCATGTCATCACCAATGTAGGTGAGTTTGGCCTGCCTTATGAGGTTATCATAGAAGATCGTGTTTTAAAGGGAGAGCTGGGAGAGATCCGGAATCTGTTCCACTTTGCCAATCTGGCAAGAGTAAACTGGGAACAGGCACTGGAAGTCTTTGCCAACCCTCTTTTTGAGCGTGTGCTGGTCGGAAGCGGAAGCCAATATATCGAGGATTACAGGATCCTGTTAAAATACGGTATGGAAACAGGAAAAATGGATTCTGCCCTGGACCGTTTTTTGATCGATATCCACAAAAAGCAGGCTGTTGTTCTGGAATGCGGGACAAAGGAATATGTCTTTCCAAAGGAAGAAATGCCGCAGGCATTAAAGCTTGAGATCATCCGCAACGGATGGGGCTATACAGATGCAAGGCTCCGGTCCGATTCTAAAATCTGTACCATTGACCGGCGGCTGACACAGGAGGATTTTGTCAATGACCGATGTGAGCTTGACATTGCTTTGGATGCATCTCATCTTCATGTGGGTAAAAATATCTGCCGGATCACAGAGGCAGAAACGGGCAATATCCTTTGTACCATAGAGATTGAAGTAGCAAGGGAATGCTCCGGGGAATATGAGGACAAGCTGCAAAAGGATATGCTGCGGGCAGGCATCATGCGCCTGTATCTGGATTATCGTACCGGCCGCAGACCGATTCGTGAATGCTTCAAGACAGCAGAAAAGCTGTTAGGAAGCTTCCGGGGAATGGACAAGCTGCTTCCGGCTCTGTATGAAGCACATCTGAAGCTTTTACGCAATAAAAACAATGAGGCTATCTGGCTTTTGAAAAATGCCAAGCGTATGGTCAAACAGCAGGATGTGCCGGCAGACCTGTATGGATATTTTCTATATCTGATCTCTATGTCCGGGGATGATGACAGAGATCAGGCTGCGGATCTGTTGGACGGGCAATTAAAAGAGGACGAGCAGAGCTTTTCTCTGTTCTGGGCATGTATGCACAAGGACAATCTCCAGTATGACAACCCGGCGGCCGTTTACAGACGTCTGCGTGGTTTTTTTGAAAACGGATGTACCAGTCCGGTGCTGTATTTGGAGGCGGCACTGATCATTTTAGATAATGAGCTTGTCTTATCCGCGATCACGGATTTTGAGGTGCAGGTACTGTTGTTTATGGACCGGTATGCGTTGTTGTCGGAGCTTGTGTGTGAGCAGATGTACAAGCTGCCTTTAGCGGTCAAAAAGGTATGTCCTCCGTTTTTACTTCTGTGTATCCATCATCCGGGCAGGGACGAACAGGCGACGGACAGGATGATCTGTCGTCTTTATATGAAGCTTGATCATGTAAGTGCAGATTTCGCAGGATGGCTAAAAAAAGGTATTTTATCTGACTGTCGGATCAACGGACTGTATGAAGCATATATCCGGGCCCTTGATTTTGATACAAAGGAGACGCTGCCGGATGCGGTGGTACGTTTCTTTGCATATGATACCTCCCTGGAGGATCGTTATTTAGCCTACGTATATGAAAAGGTACTCAAACAAAAGGAGGAGCTTGGGGCCGAATATGTGAACCGGATCCATGATTTTGTATTGAGGCAGCTTTCAAATGGCAGGATCAGCCGTGAACTTGCATACCTGTATCGCAATATACTGTCCATAGAGGATATGAATGAAGACTTGCAAAAACAGTTGCAAAAGCTTGTTTTTGCTCATGAATTGACAGTTCATATGCAAAATCAGTTTAAAAGCTGTATTATCCGTCAGAAAGGATTAAAGGAGCAGACACGTTATACGATCAAAAACGGACATGCCGTTGTCTATCTGTATACGGATGATTATACGGTTATGTTTGAGGATCAGAACGGCGCCGTTGTATCCGGTGAAGACGGATACCGTATGGAGCCTCTTATGGAATACCGCAAGATGAAAGAACTGTTAAGGGGCTGTGGGAATATCAGTGTCGGGGAACAGCTTTATCTGTATGAAAAGAAGCCGCTTCATGCTTCCGATACGCTTGAGGAAATGAATGAGCGATACAAAAAATACCTATGGCTTTTAAACAGGGAGGATATTGAACCGGAGTTTAAAAAAGAAATGGCAGCAGGCTTTATGCGGGCCTTTCAAAGATGGGATATGCATGATGAGTGTGAGAGAATGCTTGCAGATATGGATGTCCTTGATTTTGCATCCGGAGACCGGCCGGAATTTATCAACGCACTTGCCGGAGTCGGACTGTACGAAAAGGCATATAAGATCATCTGTATGTATGGACCGGACAGGATCCCGCAAAAGACATTGCTCGGAATTGCCCAATATGCACTTTCCGAAGCGGACGGATATGATGAAAAGCTTATGTGTATTGTTTACCGGGTGTTTGTCTGCGGTAAATATACAGACGATATTTTACAGTATCTGGACCGGCATTTTACAGGCACACTTAGTCAGATGACGGATATTTATCATGCGCTCCGCTCCATGGAGTTGTCAGCCGGTAATATAGCACAGAGGCTTTTAAAGCAGGAGATTTTCGTCTCTTCCTACAATAGTGAGACGGTTGAATTGTTTCTGTATTGCTGTGAGCATGATGCCCCGAACGATTTACGCCTGTCCTATCTGGATGTATGTGCCAAAGAATATCTGATCAAGGATACAGATATGGAAGAAAGTCTGTGGGAGGAGCTTATCCGTCTCATAAAGGAAGGCTGTCCGGTTTCGCCGGTTCTTTCCATGGCATTTTTGAAATATTACAGTAAAGATACCGCAAGTCTTGAAGAAGAGGTGCAAAAGATCTGTGCAGAGCTGTTGCAGGAATTTCTGGAGCAGGATGTATTCGTATCCTTTTTTCTGTCATATACCGATATTTGTCCGGTGCTTGAACTGTATACGGATCATACATATATTGAGTATTATACCGATGAGCATGTGACGATGATGTTGCATTTTGTAGACAGTCAGGACAATGGAGAAAATACTGATTACCGGATGGAAGAAATGTCGGAGGTTTTCCCGGGGATTTATCAGAAGCGGCTGCAGTTATTCTGGGGCGACAGCATTCCGTACTATATCACAAGAGTGGTTGACGGTCAGGAGCAGTTCTGCAAAAACGGTCAGCTTGTGATGATCGATCATTCGGTAGCATCCAGACGCGGAAGATATCATGATGTCAATGAGATTGTGATGGCTTTGGCACTTGGTAATTATGAACTCGCAGGTCGTCTGACGGAAGAGTATGAAATAAAAAAATATCTGGTTGAACATATATTAAAGATACAATAGGAAGATACAGAAGATGGAAAATGGGACACAGGAAATTTTAAAAAATTATATTGTGGGACTGGATCTGGGAAGAAACTATGCCCAGATCAGTTATGTGTCTTTTGAGGGCGATGAAGGTGATGTGTACAACATCCCGGTATGCCTGTGCAAAAGAACAGGAGCCAATCAATGGTTTCACGGAGAGGAAGCCAAGAAAGCCGCTGCCAACTTTCAGGGAACGTTGGTAGATGATCTGCTATCTCTTGCGCTGAAAGGAGAACCGGTGCAGATCGAGCATGCGAGTGCCGATCCGGTGGAGCTTCTTTCTCTCTTTATCCGCAACTGTCTGGCGGGGCTTGGACTTTACAATCATCAGATCGCGGTCAAGGCACTGGTTATTTCGGTAGACACCCTGTCCGAACGGATGTTAGAGATATTAAATCACATCAAAAAAAGTGTGCTTAACGATTTTGAACATGTATTTTTTGAACCCAAGATGGAATGCCTGTTTTCCTATACGATACATCAGCCCAGGGAGCTGCGATGCTATGAGCTCGGAGTCATCGATCTGGCGGATGGTTATCTGAAATTTTACCATATCCGCATGAACAACAAGATGAGACCGATCGTGACAACGATCGATGAGCATGAGGATCCGTCCTTCTGCATTCCGGAGGATTTTCATTCCATTGTGGAAAAGGATGAGTATCTTCATATGATGGATGAAAAGCTTGCCGGTATTATGGAGGAATTTTTAAATAACCGTCTGGTCACGGTATTTTATCTGGCGGGCAAAATTTTTGAAAAGGAATGGTGTCCGCAGACGTTAAAGCTGATCTGTCACAACAGACGTGTGTTTGGCGGAAGCAACCTGTACAGCAAGGGTGCCTGTCTGCTTGGAATGGAGAAGCTTTCACCCGGAAAGGAAGCACAGGAATATCTGTACCTTGGCAAGGATAAGCTTTCGGCAGATATCGGGGTGGCTGTCATGCAGGGCGGCAAAACAGTCGTGCACAATCTGTTAAACGGTGGCGAAAAGTGGTTTGAGGTAAAAAAAGAGTTTGAATTTATGCCGGGAGAGGATGGAAAGCTGCCCATTGTGATCACACCTCTTGCGGATAAAAGACAGCGGATCGTACCGGTGATTCTGCCTACGATTGTAAACAGGGATATCAAAAGCATCAAGTTTCGCTGCCTGCTCCGGATGAAATCGGCCAATGAGCTGGTTGTCGAAGTAGAGGATGCGGGGCTTGGTGAGTTTTTTGCACCTACCAATAAGCGGTACCGGGAGATTATTTCACTTGTATAAGGGAGTAGCTATATGAGTTATGTCCTTCTTTGTAAAGGAAACAAAGCGTTAAAACCATATTATATTGAAGATATACGCAAGAAGATATATACACTGGAGGAGCTGTGTTACTATCTGTATCACAACACGGTTTTGTGCGCAGAAGAGCTTGTCCGGTTTCAGCTTGCACACTGGATCGGACATCAGCTGGGATTTCAGGATCTTTCAGAAAGTCTTTTGCGCATTTTGGAAAAGGAAAAAAGGCCGGAAAAGATCGCATCCCAGATCTTTGCATATGCGGATTATCTGACAAAGCAGGAACGTGAGGCTGTCTGCGAAAAGATACGCAGAAATTCTGAGCTTTCATGGAATGAGCGCAAAAAAATGCGGGCCGATTATTATGTACTGGAGAAGCATTATCAGGATGCGATCCGGGAATATGAGGATATTCTTTTGCAAAAGGAATACAATACGGCAAAGGAAAAGCATCATATTATTTATGACATCGGCTGCTGCTATGCACATATGTTTTATTTTGATCTGGCTTATGACTGTTTTATCCGGGCATGTGATATGGAGATCTCTCAAAAGGAAGATCTGCGGGCTGCACTGTTTTGTAAAAGGATGCTTTTATCCGACAGGGAATATGAGGATTTCCTTGCAGATCATGAGGAATTTATAGAGACGGACCGGGAGCTTTCGGAACAGATCCGGGGCATGAAGCATGAATTTAGCAACGAGGTACAGGCAAAAGAGCCGATATCCGGGAAAGCATCCGGAAACAAGAAAGAGCGGGTGCAATACATTTCGGATAAATTAGCAGAATACAAGCTTGAAAGTTGAGGTCATTATGGGTTTATTTTCTAAATTATTCCGTAAAAAAAGGGAATACGAGCCGTTGGAGGAAATACCGGTTGATCTGGAGCTTCAGGATGGAGAAAGCTTCAATCTGGACGATTCAGAGCAGAGATTTTCTTATGTGAAAAGCTGTCTGGAGCAGATCGGCGAGGCTTCCGGTGAGATCGAGCGGCTGAAAAGTGAATATCAGATGGTCAATTCCTACCTGCATGACATGGAAGAGATCGAGGCACTGCCTGAGGTGGAAAAAAAGCAGGTTGAGGAGCATGCACAGGCGATTTTTCTTTTAAACGGAAATAAAGAAAGGGCAAAGGAACGCACTGTCCACATGAGCGAAAGCGACTACCGCAAGATCGAACGGCTGGAGGATGAGGTCGAGGACGGCATTAAAAAGATCGCCGGGACGGAGGATTACCAGAATAAGATCCGCAAGGACATGCAGAGACTGGAAGGTGAAAAGCATGCATGCCTGTACCGGATGGAGGAGGCAAAGGCCGGTCAGATGAATATGCGTGGAATTACCATTATCAGCCTGATCGCGGCAGCAGCCTGTGTGGTGATACTGCTGATCTTACAGTTTATGCTGGAAATGGATACGCAGATCGGATACATGATCCTGACGATCGGAATCGCGGTTTTACTGACGGTCTTTTTTGTGAAATTCAATGAAGCGAAGCAGGAGTTAGCCGTGGCTTCCAAAAGCTGCAATAAGGTCATTGCCCTGCAGAATAAGGTCAAGATCCGCTATGTCAACAATACCAGTCTGTTGGATTATTATTATATTAAATACGGTGTCAGCAGCGCGGACAAATTACAGGAGCTGTGGGACAGGTATCAGGTGGAAAAGGAAGAGCGAAAGAGGATGAGCGAAACGGAGGCGGATCTGGATTTCCACAGCGAACAGCTTGTCAGACAGTTAAAGCACTATCCTTTATATGATCCTTTTATCTGGGTACATCAGACGGAGGCTTTGTTAAATCCCAAGGAAATGGTTGAGATCAGACACAATCTGATCCTTCGGAGACAAAATCTCAGAAAACAGATGGAATACAATAATGAAACGGCAGAAAAGGTCAAGGCAGACATTATGAATGTGGTTTCCAAGTATCCGAGGGATGCGGAGAAAATTTTAAATATGGTTTCTGACTATGAAAAAAAGTATCCGCTATGATCAACAGCGGATGACGGTGAAAAAAACGTATGACATGGCGTATGCAGCTTCGTGATATGTAGAGGATTGACAATGAGCACTTTAGCATGATAATATGTCAAAGTGATAAAAACATAACCGGATGGATATGATACCGGACACGAGGAGGAAACATTATGAAAAAGACATTGGCAATGTTGTTATGCGGTGCCATGACAATGGCTCTGCTTGCTGGATGCGGTAAAACAGCTGATGATGCATCCACTGCCACATCAGATGCAGACGCAGCTGCAGCAACAACAGAAAGAACAACTTTTGTTGTAGGTTTTGATGCAGAATATCCGCCGTATGGATATATGGATGACAACGGCGAGTATACAGGCTTTGACTTGGAGCTTGCCCAGGCCGTATGTGATATGGAAGGCTGGGAGCTTACCAAGACCCCGATCGACTGGGATTCCAAGGATATGGAATTAAATTCAGGATCTATCGACTGTATCTGGAACGGTTTTACCATGAACGGACGTGAGGATGCTTATACATGGTCAGATCCTTATTGTGACAACAGTCAGGTGATCGTTGTAGCAAAAGACAGCGGTATCAACACACTGGAAGATCTGGCAGGCAAAACAGTCGGTGTACAGGCCGCAAGTGCTGCACTTGACGTTTTATCCGATGAAGAGCAGCAGAAGGCACTGGCAGATACCTTTGGTACATTACAGCAGTTCTCCGATTACAACTCAGCATTCTCTGAGCTGTTGGCAGGAAGTCTGGATGCAATCGCAATCGATATCGGCGTTGCCAACTACCAGATCGAATCAAGAGGCGAAGGCTACGTTATCTTACCCGAGACCCTCAACTCAGAGCAGTACGGTGTAGGCTTCAAGCTTGGAAATGAAGAATTAAGAGATATTGTAAACGCTGATTTAAAGAAATTGGCTGAGGACGGCACAGTTGCTGAACTGGCTGAAAAATACGGCATTTCCGATTTGATTTGCTTAAAATAGTCTGATTGATAAAGCTGTCAAAAATGATATCACTTTTTGACAGCTTTTTTTGTATATTATCCGTATATCTGTTAAAATGGGAGCAGATGATACGGTCTTGAGATTAAAATTAGAAAGTACAGAGTGGGATTATGGATTTTGGAACAATACTTCAACAATTAGGATCAGGAATGATAAAGACGGTCGGGATTTTCTTCTGGACTTTGATCCTGTCATTGCCGTTGGGTCTTTTGATTGCCTTTGGAAGGATGTCAAAAAATAAAATCGTTTCTACGGTTTTTAAATTTTATATTTCGGTCATGAGAGGTACGCCTCTTATGCTGCAGCTTTTGGTTGTCTATTTCGGACCTTACTATTTGTTTGGAGCAAAGTTATCCCAGGAATACCGGTTTATTGCGATCATTATCGGATTTGTATTAAACTATGCAGCCTACTATGCAGAGATTTACCGTTCGGGAATCGAATCCATGCCTGTGGGACAGTATGAGGCAGCCACACAGCTTGGCTATTCCAAGGCACAGACCTTTTTCAAGATCATCCTGCCTCAGGTGATCAAGCGTATTTTACCTGCCATCACCAATGAGGTAATTACCCTGGTCAAGGATACCTCGCTGGCATTTTCGCTGGCATACATGGAAATGTTTACGATCGCCAAACAGATCGCTGCAGCACAGACGACCATGATGCCTTTTGTGGTAGCGGCAGTTTTCTATTATATATTCAATCTGTTAGTTGCATTTACCATGGAGCAGATTGAAAAGAAAATGAGCTATTACCGATAGACAGGTCACGAATGGGAGAACGGATATGAACATACTCGAAATCAATCATATGAAAAAGAGCTTTGACGGGCTTGAGGTATTAAAGGATATTTCACTTTCTGTAAAAGAGGGAGAGGTTGTATCCATTATCGGACCGTCCGGTTCAGGTAAATCGACGATATTAAGATGTGCCACCATGCTTGAAAAAATGGATGGCGGTGATCTTATTTATATGGGTGAGCATGCGGCAACCGATGTTGAAGGGAAAAGCACCTATGCATCCAAAAAGGATCTGCAGCGTATCGGTCATTATTACGGACTGGTATTTCAGAATTTTAATCTTTTCCCGCATTACAGTGTATACAAAAACATTGTAGATGCACCGATTTCTGTATACAAGGTCAGTAAAAAAGAGGCTGACGAGCGGGCTGATAAGCTCTTAAAACAACTGGGACTTTCCGAAAAGCGTGATGCTTATCCGTATCAGCTTTCCGGCGGACAGCAGCAGAGAGTATCCATAGCAAGGGCTCTGGCACTGCAGCCAAAAATCCTGTTTTTTGATGAGCCGACCTCGGCACTGGATCCGATGCTTACCGCAGAGGTATTAAAGGTTATCAAGGATCTGGCAAGCCAGAAGATGACGATGATCATTGTCACTCACGAAATGGATTTTGCAAGGGAGTTGTCCGACCGCATTATTTTTATGCAGGATGGTGTGATCCAGGAGCAGGGAACACCCGATGAGGTATTTGGCTCAGACAATCCAAGAGTGAGAGACTTTATCGGTAAATTTAAAAGTTGACAGTTTTAGAATGATTCAGACAGCGAAAGGGAAGACAAGATGAGCGAGGAATTGATTCAGGGACAGATGACAGAAGCTGCGGAGCGCAGTGATGAGCATATCAAGGAAGAATGTGGTGTTTTTGGTATGTACGATTTTGATGGCAATGACGTTGCCACCAGTATTTATTATGGCTTGTTTGCACTCCAGCACAGAGGACAGGAAAGCTGTGGTATTGCCGTCAGTGATACTCACGGACCCAAGGGCAAGGTGCTGACGCACAAGGATATGGGACTGATGCATGAGGCCTTTACACCGGAGACACTTGCCGGGTTAAAGGGTGACATCGGTGTCGGTCATGTGCGGTATTCAACAGCCGGGAGCTCGACGAGGGAAAATGCACAGCCACTGGTTTTAAACTATGTAAAAGGGACTCTGGGACTGGCGCACAACGGCAATCTGATCAATGCACCGGAGTTGCGCAAGGAGCTGGAATATACCGGAGCCATTTTCCAGACAACGATCGATTCGGAGGTCATAGCCTACCATATCGCAAGAGAACGTCTCAATACAAGAAATGTCGAAGAGGCAGTTGCACATGCCATGAAAAAAATCAAGGGAGCTTATTCCCTGATCGTCATGAGCCCGAGAAAGCTGATCGGAGCAAGAGATCCCTTTGGTTTTAAGCCTCTGTGTATCGGTAAAAGAGATAATGCCTATATTCTGGCAAGTGAGACCTGTGCACTCGATACGATCGGTGCAGAGTTTATCCGTGACGTCGAGCCCGGAGAGGTTGTTACGATCAGCCCGGAAAAGGGAATTGAATCAGATAAGACTATGTGTCTGCCCCAAAAAGAACAGGCCAGATGCATTTTTGAGTATATCTATTTTGCAAGACCGGACAGTATCATTGACGGGGTCAATGTCTATCATTCCAGAATACAGGCAGGCCGCTTTTTAGCGATTGATTCGCCGGTGGAAGCGGATATTGTAACCGGTGTTCCGGAGTCCGGAAACTGTGCTGCCATGGGTTATGCAATGGAGTCCGGGATTCCGTACGGAACGGCATTTGTAAAAAATACTTACGTTGGAAGGACCTTTATCAAGCCCAAGCAGAAAAATCGTGAAAGCAGTGTACAGGTAAAGCTGAATCCGATCCGTGAGGTTGTGGAAGGAAAGCGCGTGATCATGATCGACGATTCGATCGTCAGAGGAACGACTTCCGACCGTATTGTCAAAATGCTGCGTGATGCCGGAGCCAAGGAGGTTCATGTGCGTGTATCATCACCGCCGTTTTTATGGCCCTGCTATTTTGGCACGGATGTACCGGCGAGAGAGCAGTTGATCGCTTACAATCGTACGATTGAAGAAATCAGACAGATTATCGGCGCAGACAGTCTGGGCTATCTGAAGGTGGAGCGTTTATCGGAGCTGGTAAACGGACTGCCCATCTGTAAAGGCTGCTTTACCGGAACTTATCCGATGGAGCCGCCCAAGGAAGATATCCGCGGTGAGTTTGAACAATAACGATATATGATAAAAAGAGCGTTTGAAATGATAAAATATGGATAAATAAAGATATAGTGGCTAATCTAAAGTTTGACTTTAGATTAGCCATTTTTGCTTTGAGTAAGAATTTATCTGTTGAAAAAGAGCAGGTCGCTTGCCTGAATTTCCAAAGCGTCTGCGATATCGAAAAGAATTTCCAGAGAAATGGAGGTGTGCATGTTGGGAGCCTCTATATTGCTCATATGCGTGCGGCTGATGTTTACTTTTTCCGCCAGCTCTAATTGTGTCAAGCCTTTTAGCTTGCGGTAATATGCGATATTTAAACCGAGCATTTTGTATTTTTGATCATGTTTACTGGTCATACGGATACTTCCTTTTTCTGATTTAGTTCAAGTTTAATGACCGTCATACAACAAATAAACAATAAAATATATTGCAAGTGCAAACCACAATATTGCAAAAGCAATCAGGAAGTTGTATAATTTTGAAAAAATAGAGGGAGGAACTCATATTATGATGAAAAAAAGAAACTTGATACAAATGGTTTTATGTGTGGCATTTGCCATGCTGCTCCTGTGTGGATGTGGCAATTCAAAAGAGAAATCACCGGTTTCGGAAGCTGGTGTGGAGGTTGAAACTGATGCGTCAGCAGAAGGCGTGGGAGAGACGACGGACGCACAGACTGCGGGAGATGCAGGGAAAGCGGATGAAACAGATGGAGCGGATGTATCGGGCAAAGCTGATGAAGCGGATAAAGCAGAAGCAGAGGACGGGCAGGCTGAGGAATATAAGGGAATGCCGGTAGCGACGGTTGCAACGACGGTTTCAGACCCCAATGCGTTTTTGGATTATACAGAAACACTGAAAGATCCTGCGTTGTTGATATATAACGAAAATGAAGGTTATGTAATCAATATGGGGGAAGGGGAGTATTATCAGTTAAAGAAGGATGATAGAATATTTGAATATAGGTCTGAAAGAGGAGTAGCCGTTAGTGATACTTTAAAAGCTGACCAGGGAACCAACTTTGCAAAAGTTGATAAAGTAAGTTATGTATTTGAAATGAAGCCGGATTATACAAAATATGATAGCCCGCATAAGGTGCTTTATAAGGTGTGGTATGTTTATGAAGCCGGTAGAGATCATTATGATCCGGAAGATATTTTTCGACTGACCTGTTATCTTGACGCACCAAAAGAATAATAAGGAGGATGTGAAGTGGCTAATCTAAAGCTTGACTTTAGATTAGCCATTCTTTGTATTATTAGCAGTGTCTATTTTTCCGGAGTAGTTTTCCAGACAATTAAAGATTCCAAGTATGTATACAGTTGTGTTCTTGATTTTGTATATTACAATGTAATCTAATCCGGTGAGTTTTGCTTCTCTATAATGGGAATTATATAAGACTGGGTCTTGGCTTTCGCGATAAAGAAATGGATTGGTTTCTAGATGATTATATAGAGATTCGAGACTGTCGAGTAGATGTGAAGCGGCTTGTTTGCTTTTAAACTTATTGAGCAGATATTCAATGTGTTTGTTAAGCAATTTTTCCATCTCATCCGTAACAATTAGTTTATAATGCATATTTCTCCCTTGTTTTGGATAATGATTCTTTGGCATCCGTGGTATGCCCTTCTTTAATTTGTTGTTCTGATGTCAAAAGGCTGTGGTACATGCTTAATCTTTCAAACAGATTTTCATATGTTTCGATACTCATGATTACCATATCGCCGTAGCCGTTTTTGGTTATATATACAGGAGAATCTGTTTTATGGCATAAATCAGAGATTTCAGATGTGTTTTTTAGATCTTTAATTGGTATAATTGTTGCCATTGTTGCACCTCCAATATATTGTGGGATAATAATACCACAATAATTCCACAATTGTAAATAGGATTCTAAATAAAAAAATTTGGCTATACAAACAGAAATAATAAAACACTTGAAAATTATCCTCAAATATATCATTATTATATGGTAATGTTTCGTATCCAAACATATTAACGGTACGAAAAAAATGATGCAAAACAAAGGAGATTAAACATGAGCAACGACAGATATGTGAGCCCGTTATCCGAAAGATATGCAAGCAGGGAAATGCAGTATATTTTTTCACCGGACATGAAATTTACAACCTGGAGAAAGCTGTGGATCGCACTTGCGGAAACAGAGATGGAATTGGGTTTATCACAGGATGGCAAACCGGTTATATCACAGGAACAGATTGATGAATTAAAGGCACATGTTGACGATATCAATTATGATGTTGCAAAAGAGCGAGAAAAACTGGTGCGTCACGATGTCATGAGTCATGTTTATGCATATGGCAAGCAGTGCCCGAAGGCAGCAGGTATCATCCATCTGGGAGCAACCTCCTGCTATGTTGGTGACAATACCGATATTATTGTCATGACAGAGGCATTAAAGCTTGTGAAAAAGAAACTGGTCAACGTTATTGCTGAACTTGCCAAATTTGCAGATCAGTACAAAAATCTGCCGACACTGGCATTTACACATTTTCAGCCCGCGCAGCCTACGACCGTAGGTAAGAGAGCTACACTCTGGTGCCAGGAGTTCTGCATGGATTTAGAGGATCTTGACTATGTTCTTTCTACCATGAAGTTACTTGGCTCTAAGGGAACAACCGGTACACAGGCTTCTTTCCTGGAGCTGTTCAACGGAGATCAGGAGACAATCGACAAGATCGATCCGATGATTGCACAGAAAATGGGATTTACACAGTGTGTTGCCGTTTCCGGACAGACATACAGCCGCAAGACTGATACAAGAGTATGCAATATTTTAGCCGGTATTGCAGCAAGCGCCCACAAGATGAGCAACGATATCCGTCTGTTGCAGCACTTAAAAGAAGTAGAAGAGCCTTTTGAAAAAAATCAGATCGGATCTTCTGCAATGGCATACAAGAGAAATCCGATGAGAAGCGAAAGAATTGCTTCCCTGTCCAGATATGTCATGATCGATGCATTAAATCCTGCCATTACCTCTGCAACACAGTGGTTTGAGAGAACACTAGATGACTCAGCCAATAAGAGACTTTCTATTCCTGAGGCATTCCTTGCAATTGATGGTATTCTGGATCTTTGCTTGAATGTAGTAGACGGACTTGTGGTTTATGATAAAGTTATCACCAAACGTCTGATGAGCGAGCTTCCCTTCATGGCTACCGAAAATATCATGATGGATGCTGTTAAAAATGGCGGAAACCGTCAGGAGCTGCACGAGATCATCCGTGAGCTTTCTATGGAAGCCGGCAAAAATGTCAAACAGGAAGGCAAGGACAACAACCTGTTAGAGCTGATCGCTGCCAATCCTGCCTTTGGCATGAGCCTGGAAGATCTGCAAAAGACAATGGAACCTTCCAGATATGTAGGACGTGCGCCGATCCAGGTAGAAAAATTCTTAAAGGATGTTGTCAATCCGGTTTTGGATGCCAATAAAGACCTGCTTGGTGTGACTGCAGAGATCAATGTATAAGATAAAAAAGAGATGGTGTTTTGATCGATCCTTTCGATAAATAATGGATGAAGGAAGGATCAGGACGAACTGATTTTAGAGTATAGAAAAGAATTGTTAACCTTGATTGTAAAATGGTTGACAATTCTTTTTTTTGATTGTATCTTAGTTTGTGGAAGAATTAAACATTTATAGGACTGTGTAAATAAAACAATTCCATTTTGAAACGGTTGATGCGTGGAATTGTTTTGTTTACACAACGGTTTTTCCAAGATGAAAATAAAAGATTGCATATGAAAAAGTCTATGGTGCAATCGAGAGAGGATCAAATTATGAAAAAGAAATCAACTGTTTATCAACTGACGACCTGTGCACTTATGGCTGCACTGATGTGCATCCTTGGCCCCAATTCCGTACCGATCGGACCGGTTCCGGTATCACTTACCAACCTGGTTATTTATCTGGCAGTTTACCTGCTGGGTACAAAGGGAAGCACCATCAGTTATATTGTATACCTGTTCCTCGGAATGGTCGGACTTCCTGTTTTCTCCGGTTATGAAGGCGGATTTGGAAAGTTAGCAGGCCCTACCGGCGGATATCTGATCGGATTTATCCTGATGGCAATTGTCTGCGGTATTTTTATGGAAAAATCACATGCCAATATATGGATCACAAGTCTTGGTATGGTGCTTGGTACAATCGTAGCTTATCTGTTTGGAACTGTCTGGTTTATCCATCAGTTAGATTATACATGGGGACAGGCACTGGCGGTCTGCGTATGGCCGTTCATTCCTTTTGACCTTATCAAGATTGTAATTGCCGGAATTTTAGGAAAGAGTATCCGTCACGCACTTTCCAAAGCACATTTACTGCCGACAGAATTTGCGGATAAAAAGGCTGTTGAGGCTGTGGCAGCAGAAGCAGAATAAAATTGCGGGATAATAAGATACAAGGAAGATAAAGCAATGGATTTATTAAAATTAGCAGATGAAATAATTGAAGGAAAGAGACTGACCAGAGAAGATCCGTTAAATGAGATTTTCATTGATTGTGATTATGATCAGCTGTGCGAGGGTGCGGATAAGCTTAGAAAGCATTTCAAAAATGACCGTGTGGATCTGTGTTCCATTATCAACGGACGAAGCGGAAAATGTCCGGAGGACTGCAAGTACTGTGCACAGTCAGCACATTACCATACAGACTGCAAGACCTATGATTTTATATCAGAGGATGAAATAGTCGAGGCATGCAAGCTGCATGAAAGCGAGGGCGTTGACCGTTTCTCGATTGTAACTTCAGGAAGAGCCCTTACCGGAGAAGAATTTGAAAAAGCACTCCACGCATTTAAGAGAATGCAGGATGAATGCAACATTGAGCTGTGTGCATCAATGGGATTTCTGACAAGAGAGCAGTTCCGTAAATTAAAAGAGATCGGGATTGTCCGTTATCATCATAATATCGAGACTTCCAAACGCTTTTTCCCGCAGATTTGTTCAACGCATACCTATGAGCAGAAATTTGAAACCTTACATATTTTAAAAGAAGAAGGCATGCAGATCTGTTCCGGCGGTATTCTGGGAATGGGTGAAAACTGGGAAGACCGTATTGATATGGCAGTAAGCCTTGCTGAGGTCGGCGTGGATTCCATTCCGTTAAATGCGCTGATGCCGATCAAGGGAACACCGCTTGAACACAATGAACGTCTGAGTGAAGAGGATATTGTACGGACTGTTGCAATCTTCCGGTACATCAATCCGGAAGCACACATTCGTCTGGCAGCCGGAAGAGCACTCATGAAGGATGACGGAAAGAAAGCATTTTTATCCGGAGCATCTGCTACGATCACAGGCAATATGCTGACAACCGTTGCCAAGGCAACGATCCGCAGTGACCGTGAAATGCTGGCAAGCATTGGGCGTGAGACAAAAGTGGTTTAGTGTTTTTGAATGGTATTATTAAGTAGTAATTTTAAATAGTAATTTTGAGTAGCACTTCTGATTGGTGACTTATTTTTAAGTATAATCGGAAGCGCTATTTTTTTAATTATCTTTAGACAGAACCAAAGTTTTGCTAATTACTTTTTCTATAGATTCAGGCAATATAAAAGGTATCTTGTCCCACAATTTTCAAACATTCGAAATCCGCTGATTTACTGCGTAAATCGCTACTTTCTCATGTTTGGCGGGTCCCAAGTTCAAAAGTCTTATCGTGCAGGCACGAACGACTTTTTGACCTTTTGACCCTGATAT